>JAAHTG010001930.1_pt1 | contig 12830 bp, 8 predicted proteins | sample 6116081 | NCBI WGS metagenome assembly JAAHTG01 (sample SAMN13939989, study PRJNA603662) | sponge metagenome | isolation source: marine sponge | host: Mycale hentscheli | place: New Zealand | collected 2005 | reverse complement strand
ATGCTGTAAAGAAATTTTCTAATTCATTACCTAATGGTGCTCTAAAGTTTACTATATCAAATGATGATTCTGATCCTGTAATATTATTACCTTCAATTGATTCTGGGTTCATTACAAAATCATTAAATACAGATTCACTTATATCATGTGAATAATATCTAAATTCTTGGAATGATCCTGAAAATATTTTTCCTGGTTCTTGTGCTAAGAAATTATTAGTTCCTATACCTGCTATTTCAACACCTTTTAAAGCACCACCTACATGAACTCCATCTGGTAACGCTATAGTTCCAAATTTATTCCATGCTTTATTAATAGAAGATGAAATATAAGTACCATATACTCCTTGTCCATATAAACCTGCTCCATAATTAGCACCACTTCCTGCTCCTCCACCTGATGATATACTAGCTGATCCTTCAAATCCTATACTATTACCATCATTACCATCATATAATTTATTTTTAGCAAATAAGGTATAATCAGTTGGTTGACCATTATCTCCATTAGCTATATCTGCCCCAGTTAATACTATTGCACCCGCATCTGATGTAGCATCAACATCACCACTTTGTAGTGTAATTGTTATTGCTTCTGAAAATTGTGAAATATTACCTGCTGCTACTGTTACTGTTACGGCTGTATTCCCTACACCTACATTAGCTGGTATTGACCAAGTACAATTACCTGCATAACCATATCCTGGTTTTAGTACTGTAACTACTGTTGGTAATGTATTACCTGGTTCAGCAACTGAAAATCTAATTGAAAGATTATCTCCATTTGTTCCTAATACTTGAGTCATTTGTCCAACACCTGGTGTGCCTGAATCTTCAAAAGTATATGTTCCTGCTGGGAAGGTATTTGTTCCCCCACCAGTGTAAGCTAAAGTAACAACAGCTGCTTCTTCATTTATTATAACCGTTCCCCCACCTACTGCTCCAGCTGCTATTGATAGTTGGTTTCCAGTTGCATAATCTTCTCCTGCTGTATCTACTGTTAAAGATGTAATCGAACCTTGTTCATTTGTTACAGCATTAACATCAGCTCCAAAACCAACACCAGTTACTGTTGTTAATGGAATTCCAGGATAATTACCTCCACCATTTGGACCTGGGAATCCAGCTGTTGTATAAGTACCTGAAGGAGAGGTTATTGATGGTACTAAATTTCCGGCATCTAATTTTGCTTGTCCTAAAGCACCTGCTGCTATATTTAATTGATTTCCAACAGCATATCCTGTTCCTGTTTTAGATAAAGTTATTTCTGTTATAGCAATTGGATCTGGAGTACCTGAACCTGATTGAGCACAAACTATATTTGCAAATGCTCCAGTTCCAGAACCACCAGTTAAAGGAACATTAGTATAAGTACCAGCTGTACAATTTGTTGGATTAACATTTGCACCTACTCCTGAATTTAATGTTGTTAATAAAGCATTATATTCTGAACTTAATCCTACTGCATTAACGTGTTTATTTCTTTGTACTAATACTGACCACCACCCTTTATCAAAGAATGGTAAATAAATATCTTCTGATCTAGCAAATCCACCTTCAATTTGAGAACCAGACATTATTAAATTCATTACACCATATTCATAATAATCACTATTACCTGATCCTGAATATGATCCTGATTGTGAACCTGTCCAAAATAAATTTACAGTCCAGTCAAATTCATTATCATCTGTTCCATTTGATTTTTTAGCTATTAATGATTGGCTATAATAATTTCCTCCAAAAGATGATGAAGGGTGTCCTGTTGTTTTAAATCTAAAACCAACTCCATCTGGTACAATATATGAACCAGTCTCTGCTATAAAGTTTCTATTTAATGGTAACCAAGGTATTACTACTGATGAACTTGCATTATAAGAATCAGCTACTGGTTTATAAGCATAACTATATCTATTATACCATAAATCATAATCATCTGTTTGGTCTTTATTTTTACCACCAAATTCATTTATTCTTAATATTGTACTTGGTATACCCCAAATATTAATTAATTGTCTTAATCCTGCTACTGTACCTTTTTTCTTAACTAAATAAGACATATTATGATAAAGTCTTTTATATATTTCATTACTTACTTTATCAATAGCATAAGGAAAACCTGCTGTTTCTAAATTTTGAACAAACCCAGGTACTGAGTAATCATAAGCCCAATAGTTAGCTATTTGACCATTATTAATAGCAATATATTGAGTAATTAATTCACTTCCTGTTGGTGGTACAAAAGATCCATTATCTGATCCTATTAATCCTATAAAATTATCTTGATTATTATAATTATTTCCAAATCCTGTATAGCCTAAAGATGTAATTACATCATCAGCTAATGATAAAGGAACACCTTTATCTAATTCATTTGTTGTATTTAATTTTTCTGTTATTGCTTTAGTATATAACCATAACTCATCAAAAGACTGACCAGTCATATTTACAAATTCTAAATAATTATCATTATCATTATTCTCTTTAATAAATTCAGGTACAGTATAATATAACCAATTTTGATTATCATCATCAAATAAATAACCTGCTAATAAAGCCCCACCGTAATATTGATTATTTTCAATTTCACTACCTAACCATGTTAAAGCTTCTGTTGAAGTAGTTGATAGTAATTCTAAAGGAAACACAGATCCTGTTTTTGGATATGTATCTGATCCTGTGTTGTAATATTGGTAATATTCAAATCCATCAAAATTCGAAATTTCTTCTTCAATTTTAGTATATAATGAAGCTATACTTGATGATATTTGAGCTACCCCAGCATTTGAACCTGTTGTTCTACTTAAAGTAGATATATCAGCTTCATAAGATTGTATATTACCTACTTTTTCATAAAAATTCTGTACTCTTGATTTAGCAGATGAAAAATTAACAAATTCATTAAAGGATGAAGTTGAATAATTAGGGGTTAATGTAATTCCCTCTTGCTTTAATCTATTTAATAATTGGTCTTTTGAACCTGATGATTTAGTACCTAATAATTCATCTTTATTTTTATATGTTGTTGAATTATTAATAAAATCTTTAACTTTAAGATTTGTATTAGGTCCTTTTAAAAATTTTAAATCATCTATATTACCTAAAGATTCTACATAATTAACTTGAAATCCTTTTGTTTCTGCTGTTTTAGTAACTACATACAATTCATCTAACAGTTGATAATTTAATGGTAAAGGATCATATAATTTAATTAATACAGAATATTGTTGGTCTTCAACATCTGCATTTGGTACTGATAATTGAGTATTAACACCTATATGATATTCATTTTGACCAAAGGAAATATAAAACTCATCAAAATATTGAGCTTGATCTAATTTTCTAGATAGTGATAAATAACTAACTTGTATATCTGTATTTGATAAAAAATTTGATTTTAATCTTATTTCTGTTCTGTCAGAAGATATTTCTGATAGAAAAAGTGGATTATCTATTGATGAACTTAATTCATGATTAACAAAATTATAAACACCATATAAAAGTCCTTTTGTATACCCTGCATTATAAATATCTTCTTGAGGGTTTAATGATATTTGGTCTGTGGTTTGTTGAAATTCAGTAGAATTATTTCTTTCAGAAGCATAACTATTATTTCTATCATACAAATTAGTATTAGTAGTAAAAGGTTCTGTTTTTTTACCTCCTGGTGATGCATTTGGTGTTGAATTATTAACTATAGAATACTCATTAAAATCATAATCTGAATACTGAATTACTCTATTAGCATCATAGATATAAAATTCAATATTATTTAAACCTTGAGTAAAAGATCCAGAAAAGGATTCCAAAGGAATTGCACTTTGGTTTTGTAATTCAAAACCATCAGTAAATAATTCTGTTGGGTCAACTTGTAATATGGATGATGAAATTTCTATCATTTTTAATAAACATTATTTCCTGGGTTAATATTTCCTCCGGGTCTTCCACCAAATCCAAATCCTGGGAGTGGGTCTCCAAATTGGCTATTTTCATTTGAAGTAAAAGCATCAGTAAATCCACTTGTAACTCCTGGTATACCTCCACCACCGCCGCCACCGCCGCCTCCACCACCCATTCCTCCTTGGGATGGAAGAGTAGTTCCAGCACTAGTAGTTCCTAAAAGATCTGAATTAGAATTGCTTTGTTCTGCTCCTAGATCAGCTTCTGCTTGTAATAATTCTTCTAAACTACCAGCTTCACCTGTTTGTCTAATAGCTTGATCTAATGTTGTTTTAACTCCTAATAATTCGTTTATATCCAATTGTAATTGTAAATTTTGTTCTCTTAAGTCTACTATTTCTTCTAATAAAGCATCAATCTGTTCTTGGTTTTCTATAAAATTTGTGTACGCTGTACTTTCAACTACTAAATATTCATGTGAATTAGTAGTCCCAAATTTTGGTATTTCAAAAAACAGGTTTTGGTATATATTAAAAAAATCATTTACGGTAGCCAAGTTTGGATCAAAGAAACTTAAATCCGGTGGTAATTGATCTAATTCAGTAAAATTAGTATTAACAGTATTATTAAAAGCTGTTTTATTAAATGCATCTCTATTTAATAATAAATTTTCATCATTACTTTGAGGTGCTCTAACTGGTGTTGTAGGCATATCAAATCCCCTAACATTTAGTGATAAATTTTTATCTAAAGATCTAGTTATACCCTTTGTTAAAGGTACTGCCTTTCTTGAGGGTTTTGGTGTAGACTTAGTATTTGAAGATTTATACGCCATTATCCATTTATTACTTTAAACATTATATCTTCATCATATATTTGTGTAGTACCATCTAATTTAGTTTTAATTAAAATAGTATAATATCTTTCTGGTTCTAAACCATTCATATACACATCAAAATAACTTGATGTAGCATCAGCACTAATATTTGTATATTTGTCATCAAAATCTATTACAAATTCATTTGTATCTGTATCTTTAATAGCATATGATGATGAATTTTCTGGTAAATAGAAATTTGTTGTATACAAAGAAGCTGTTTGGAATACTACATCTGGGTATTTTGGTATAGCTGCTATTCTCATTCTAGCTACACTTCCAGAATAATAAGTACCATCATTATTATAAATTGACATAAATGATTCTTGTGTACCTAATATTTTATTATTTGAAGATCCTGTTGTAAAGTAATAATCTTCCCACTTCATATTTAATAGTGGGGGATAGATTGTGTTTGTGTCTACTGAAAAATATCTAAATGTAGCTGTTGTATTTAGATTATTTATAAACTCTTTAGAACTTGATTGCTTAACTAAGAATCCATTATTAGGAAAACCTTTAGCTGCATCTACTAATGATGCTGTATACCATGTTTTTATATAATTAGTTACATCTACTTTTAAATCAATTGTATTACCATATGAAAATACTTGTTCTTTAACAATATCTAAACCTAAAGCCGATCCTGTATACCAATTTCCTCCACCAGCATCATTTGATGATGAAAAAGAAGCTGTAGCATAATTTCCAAATGTTCCTGTAGTTTGCCATGTTGTAGCTCCATCACCAGTTGAACCTGAATAATTTCTAAATATCCAACTACACCCATTAGTTGTAACCGGGTTATTTGCATATTTACCTGTTCCCATATTCCAACTACCAGACACAGCATATACTTTTAATGTTTGATCCATTTGTACTCCTGTAACAACAGCTGCTGAATTTAATAATTCATATTGTGCTGGTACATCTTCCCAATTTGATCCTGATACTGTAGGTGCAGATAACGTTATTGAAACATCATCTGACATTGGGTATGGATTAAATGATTGTGAAGGAAATACTAATTTATCTCCTGCTTTATATTTAAATCCTTGTGAATCTAAAGTTCTAATAAAACTTGGTACTGTTACTGTATGTGTTTTGTTAAGATTAAACCAAAAATGTCTATAATCAGTTGGTCCTGAAAAAGTAAATACACCTGGGTAAGCTGCATCCATTGTAGCTTCTGAGATATATAAATCACCCATTCCTCCATCATTTAAAGGACCTCTACCTACTGGATAATATCCTGCTTCTACATATGAAGCTGAACCATTATTTTGTATAACTGCTGATACTAATGTATTATTTTCAATTGTTAAATTTACTGATGAGCTTAAAGATGAAGTTGTTCTATTAAGATCAAGATTCCCATCTACATGAGAAAAAATAAATGGACCATAAGTACCATCTGCTGCTGCAAATCCTGTTGGTATTGAACCACTTACTACAGCATCATCTACTATATCAACTCCTGGTATAAAGTAACCACTATTTAATCCTACAAGAAATCTTTGTCCATAACCATCACCAAATGAAGATGATGGAACAATTGAAAATTCTAAATTATTATTTACAGCAAGTGTTTGACCTGAAATGCTATCTGAGGATGTTGGGTAAGTAGGTCCCGCTGACATATCTTGATCATATAAAAATTCTCCACCTGTACCTACACCTGTGTCATTAATTATCAATCTAGTAACACCTGATCCAGATACGTGTTTTTCAACAAAATTGTTTATTTCTGTTTGAGAAAATTCAAGTAAATATCTACTAACTTGTGGTGAAGCAGCTTGTATAGCAGTTGAAGCTTCTATTATTTCATCTAACCCAGTATTCATACTTTGAGAGATAGTATACATTGTAGCATCTTTTGAAGGAAAAATTTTATATATTGCCATAATTCTTATTTATTATAATGGTACTACTCTACCTTTAATGTCTTTAGTTGGATATTTAACTTCAAATACCATTGGGTCTATTGATGGATAAATTACATTATCAATTTCAGCTCCAGCGACATCATATGCAAAATCACTATATCCTAAACTTACTCCTGTTAAGTTAACAACTTGTACATCTTGAACTGTTTGTACACCCTGTACTTTATCTAACAATATAAATAAATCTTTTAATAAAATTGGTTCATTTATTTGCCATTTATCTATTTGAAAATAATTAGTTAATGAATCTATACATTTAGTAATTGTTTCACTATTATTAAAGTTTGGTGAAACTATAATATCAAAATTAATTCCTATATTAATTATATAAGCATCCTTTATATTAATAGAATCATTAATCATTCTATATTCAGATAAATATGTCTGTAGATTTCTTTTTAATAATGAAGAAGCTGTTCTTAATTGCTTATCTATATTATAAGATAAAATAAATAAATCTAATACAGTTGGTAATTCACCAGCTTGGTAATCACCTATTTTTTGTGGTTGAGCATGTGCTTTGGCTATAACACCTAAATTAGCAGGCATTGATAATGCTCTAACTAAATAATCTTGTGTAGTAACTGTCCTTAATTGGTTTTGAAAGTTACCTAATGAATTTTGTCTAATTTCTTCAACTGTATCACCATCCATTCCTCCATCTGCTGCTAATGTATTATTAGAAGCTACTGATGTGAATATTTGATTTGCTAAAGTAGTATTAGCTAAATTAGGATTAATAAATACAATATTTGTATCATCAATTTGTGTTAAAGAACCAGCTTCAACATTAGCTTTTGCTCCTCCTCCTGTTAAATATCTTACTGTTAAAGTGTTATTATAAGGAGCAATCCCATAAGTATTTGTAAATACAAAATTTACAGGAGAAAATGCTGTTGTTAGTTTAGTTTTTTCAAATGGTAGGCCTAAACCTACATTATCTGGGTTTGGTATAATTTCTTCTGTTGTAGATCTAGTACTACCAGCACCAAATTGTAATTGTAATGAACCTGAGTCCATAAAACGAGTTGCAAATCTTCTTTGAACTGTTTTTAATTCTAATATGTAAGGTACTTCTGTATCCACATCATAATTAGGGTCATTTGTGTTTGTATTTCTTATAGAATTAAATACATTCTCTTGAGCTAAATTAGGAACTTCATACCAAGTATTACCATTAATATCAACTACATCTAAAACACCTATTATATTAGCTGCTCTAATTGTTCTTGTATCAAATTTTATTGCATTTGTAAACGCAAAAGTTTCTGTGTTAATAGTAGCTGATATAGCCTTTCTTGTCTTTTTTAATAGATAGTACGTTGGGTTTATTCCTGATATTTGGTAAACAGATACTATAGTAGGATCAAGTGAACTTGATGCAGAGAAATCAATAGCATCTTCTATTAAAAATCTTTGAGTTGAATCAGAATTAGATGTTACTTGAGTATTTTCTGGGATTATTAAAGAGTAGTCAAAATCTGGAGCATATACACTACCACTTAATATAGCTGGAACTTGTTGAAAAAAATCAACTTCAACTGTTGATACAGTAGTTATTTTAGGAACATAACCTAAAGAATAAGCTAAAGCATATAAGTTAGTAGTCTGTCTTGCTTTTTGTATGAATGTTTCTTGAATTTGATTATCTAAATAAAAAGATAATACATCACCTACATAAGCTGCCATTTCCATAAATAACATTCCAGTTGATGTTTCTGTAAAGTCATTAAAGGTATTTGGGAAGTATGTTTTTGAATATTGAATTAAAGAGGATCTTAATGAATTAAAATCTCTATCAATATATCTTATATCTCTTTCTAGTTTAGCCATTATTGTATTAATATTTGTAAATCATCTTCTACTCCCATATTTACAATTTGGTAAGTAAGAGTAAAATTAATTTCATTTCTATCTGGGTCATTATTAAATTCTAATTGTTTAACTACTACATTAGGAAAAAAGAAGCTTATATCTGATTGAATCGAAGACTCTAAATCTTCCATTGTTGAATCTTGTATATTTTCAAATAATAAATTTCTTAAATTAGCTCCAAAATTTGGTCTAAATACTCTTTCTCCTTTATTAGTAAGCAAATAATTTAATAAATTTGCTTTTGTTTGTTCCCTTGTTGTAAATGTCGGAATAAATACAGCATCACCATCTAATGGAAAACCAAACCCAACCGCTCTACTTGGTTGAAGATCTATTGGATTTTTACTCTGTATTATTCTTGCCATTATTTTTTATTTGCTACCCATTAAGCCTGCTATTTGACTCATATCAACTTCTCCAGGAGGTAAAGTACCATTTGCTGTATCCATACCAGCTTGTGGTTGGAATGATTGAGCATTGTTACTTGTAAAATGACCTGCTGTATTACCTAGTATGTTTTCGTATGCTGCTCTTTTTGATTCTGCAGTCATCGTTGGTGTTTGTGAAGGTATTGGAGCTTTACTTTCCATTATTGGAGGAGTGTAAGTTGGTTGAGTTATAACTTTTGGAGTTTTAACAGCTTCCAATAAAATTTCCTTCAATTCTTCTTGAATAGCCTCTCTAACGGCTTCTTTTATTATTGTTTTTAATGCTGATGTCTTCATTTTATTTATAAATATTAAATTATTAAGTTTTTATTGTGCTTCTATTTCAAATTGTGCTGAGTTCCCATCTGCTCCATTAGGTTGGCCAATATAGTCTGTTAATTCTAACACATATTGAAATATACCTAAATTGTTAGCTACAGTACCATTAGCAAAACCTGGATTAATTGGCCAATATTCTGGTGCTGGAATTGCTGGAGTATATGAATTTGATTGGTAATAACCTTGTGGGTTATTTTGGGTTGTAACTAATTCATCTGTGTCTGCGTACTGTTGTTCCATCATAAAACTGTAACCAGGAATACCTTGTTTATATATTCTTAAAAATGCTGTTGATTCCCCATTTAATGGATTAGTTCCACCAAATGTTTTCATTTTTATTTTTACTGGTCTAGTAACAACAAATGAACCTGATACAGTTAATCTTGTAGGAGTAGCTTCAGTAAAGGCATTAGGATTTGAAAAATAATATGCTGGTGGTTGAGGTGGATCTACACTACCTGTAGGACTTGGAGGATCATCACTACCCCCAGCTGTACCAGGATCTAAATCTATTAATGGTCCACTACCTACTGGTCTACCTGTTGAACCTGGTGGTGCTATTTGTTGGTTTGTGTTTGTAGCTCCTGCTCCACGAACTTTTCCTCCTCCTGTTTCTGCTTCTGTTACGGCTGGTAGTGCTAACATTTTAACTCCTTTAAGATAAAAATCTATTTTAAATTTCATTTCTTTTACTAATACAGATAAAGAAGTTGAATAAGAAAACCTATCTAAACCTCCAGGATCATTGAATAAAATTATTACTGCTAGTGGAGTATTAAATTTAGTTCTTACAAAAATGCTGCCTGTGTTTTCATCAGGATTTGCTTCAAAATCTCTTGTTGCTTTAATTCTTCTTGATGGGAAGGGATATGAATTATCAGGATTATTTTCTATTTCTAATAAAAAACCATTATACTCAAAAGGAAAACTATTTAATAATTCTAATTCATTATCTATATTTACATCTAATAAAGATGAATCTCCAGATGCTAATAAAGCTTCATTTAAATCCCCAATGGTTTCGTCTTTTACAGCTTGAATATCTTCTGTTGGAATATTTGGACATTGATCACTTAATTCTAGTACAGATTTAACTAATGATAACATTGTTAACGCAGGTTCTAATGATTTCTCTAATGTTCCTACTGCCGATATAGTTTGATTTAAAACCCCAGATACACTTTTTACCATTGGAGCAACAAAACTAACTGTTCCTTTACCTATTACTACTATTTTATCTAATCTAATTAAGGTACTAGATAATATAGTTAATACTTTAACAGGTAAAGCTACTGCTGGTGCCCCAAATGCTGTAGGGATTGGAATTGCTTTTATAATTTTAATTACATTTGAAATAGAATCTACTATACCAGCTGCTGATTCTCCTGTTGTTGATATTGTTCCTAAAGGAGCTTGAATATCAATTAATGCCGATTTTAACTTATTTGTATTTTCAATTACAGCACTAAATGCTCCTTGGGCTTTTTGTATAGCATTATTAGCTGCTTGTATTTTGTTAGGTGCAATTGGAGGTACACTGCAAATTGTATCTGAATTTAATAAAGAATCTGGGTTTGGAAAATCACCATTTAATACAGCTATAGGGTCAAAAGGTAAAGCAGCAGGATCAATTCCTGCGTTTTTTAGGACAGTCAATGATTCTTTTAGTAATTTATCTTTCATTTGAAGCACAGATGAAGAAACCCTATCCGAGTCTTTGATCATTTGAACTACTTGTTTTCCTATTAATTTTTCTAAACCCATTATTTACTTTTGCTTACTGTGGATTTATATTTTCGTAATCTACCAATCATTTTTTGTGACTGTAATAATACTCCCATTGCATCAGGTATTAATGTTTTTACTGGCTTTTTAGGAGGAAATTCTGCAATTGGTGTAGTTAATGACTTAGACATTTTTACTAATTTTTTTAATAAATCTTCAAAATCAGTTAAGAATGTATTTCCTAATATTACAGGTTCAGTTGCATATTTATCTCCTAAATATATTTCTCTTGACTGTATTATTGTCTTAGGTGTATCTACATTTAAACTATTTAATGAATTTAAGTTTATAGTATCAAATGAACTTAATAATATATTATCACTTTTAGCATTAAATAATATTCTACCAGAATTTATAACTACTTGTTCACTATCAAATACCTCAGTAGCTACTGGGGATGAAAAGTATGAGTTATAATTTTTACTAGCTACATCAATAGGTAAAGTTTGAGTTGATGTTAAATAAATACTTGATAAATCTGTATTTATATCTTCAACTTGGGGTACCCATGGTTCTGTATCTTCATCATGTTGACCATTTTTTAATATCATAATAGGATCACCATCCTCTCCTGTACTAGACCAAGTATTAGGTATAGTAGCATCTGTTACAGTAGAACCTAATCTAATAGTATTACCCCACCTACCTTGATAAATGTAATCACCTTCATAAGGTAATAAATTTCTTACTTCTAATTTTTCTTCAAATGTATCACCTAAATCTATATCTGTACCCCCATCAGTTACTCTTCTTACATTACCCGTTTCAGTTTGTTGATAGTCTTGTGTTTGTGATTCTGGGATAGTATCATTATTATTTATAGGATTAGGAATAGCATTGTGATGAGTACTACCCCATATATTAACAGATTGAAAGTAATAATAATCAACCTCATTTACGTTTTCTTGAATAGAGCTGTTAGGCATAGTCATAACGTATACGATTTCATTTTTTAAAGGTATAGCTGATTGATTAGGGAAAAGTGGTCTAGCAAAATTGTCAGTAGTAAATTGAGGGTTGGGATTAGGTTCATTAATTTTATCAAAAAATATACAACCTATAGAACTCCAACCTCCGTATTCATTAAATACATCTGTTTCTGTTGTCTCATCTAAAATAATATGTCTTACCCTAACTGCAAAAATATTAGAATTATCCTGAGTTACTCCTGGTTTAGGTGCAATGGAAGCTAATCCTTTTTTTTCAACTAAACTACCCATTAGTCTTCTTTCTTAATTTGTATTTTTTCCATTTCGGCTAATAAAGCATCTTTTTCATCTTCAGTTATTCCTAACCCACCATCTTCACTAGAGCTATTAACTGCTCTTTGAATAATAGTAGCCATTTTAATTAGAGCATCATCATTTTTTACACCGATCTCCATATACTCTTTTATTAATGGTACTATTAAAGTAGCGTCACCTATCTCTTGTACTAAGGGTTTTAACTCAGATATTAAAGCTGTTACTTGTTCCGATTTTTTCTTTTGGTTAAGATAAATTTCTTCTAAAATATCAGAAAATTTTTTCTCCCCAAAAATAATTGAATCTAGTTGGCTCATAAGTTTTATTATAAATATAACTAACCTATACTTTTGAGCCCGGGAAGTACCCATGTTCTAAATAGAACATATACTTTTCTTTAAATATTTTATGTAAAACATTTGATATTTTTGTTATTT
>JAAHTG010001928.1_pt1 | contig 12840 bp, 14 predicted proteins | sample 6116081 | NCBI WGS metagenome assembly JAAHTG01 (sample SAMN13939989, study PRJNA603662) | sponge metagenome | isolation source: marine sponge | host: Mycale hentscheli | place: New Zealand | collected 2005 | reverse complement strand
GTTTTAGTCTCACCTAAGAAGACTACTTCGAAATCTATACGGTCATCACTACCATTATTATAGGCTGCAACCAGTCTCAATTGGCCAGCTGTGTAGAGTATACCATCAACGTGAATCTCTGAAGTTACCTTCTTAGTAACATCGAAATCTATTACACCACTTGTATACCAATATTTGAAGAATTGGCTATTGGCGCTTGTTGCAGGTATTCTGAATTGACGAGAGAATGAGGAGTTGACTATTGTAGGATCTGTTATCTCTTCAGCACTTAGTGTGATTTTGATAGGATTCTCTTCGTATAGATCTAACTGATATCTTGTCCCGTTCTCGTATGCATATAGTTGTACATTCATTATCCTTTCTGAACTTGTTTATTGTTAGCGAACTGTACCGTTAGTGTATGTTGGAATAGACCATTTCTAACACTCGTCTTTTGCTCGTATGTATTACTTGTAATTACTGCAGGATTCCAAACTCCATCATAGTAGACTTGAACGTGTGGTGAAGAGAATAGTTCTTCTAACCATCTTGATTCTTCATCGTCCATCCAGTATGAGTTCATAGTCACGTTAGTCTCTATGGCAGAAGAAAATGTTCTGGCTCCTCTACCATGTGGATCGATTTGGAAGGTTGCATCTGACCAACTACCTAAAGTTTGAGTATAGTTGTTTCTTTTGATGCTCTGATTGTATGTGTTTCTTCTATCAAATGTAAAGTAATCTTTGACACCATATTGATTGATGAATGAGACCGTCACAGGATCATATCCAGTACACGGATCACCAAGTTGGAATTCTTGTGTATAGATTACATCTCCTAAATAAGGTTCTAAGGCAGTAGCGCTATTGCTTGTAGGTGCACCATTATCAGTCCAATAACACATATCAGCTGATAAGACTTCTACAGTATAATAGTCTACGATTGCAGTAGAAGTTGCAAGATTCCAAATAAGTGCTGAGTTACCATATGTCTCTGTGAGTTGGTTCCATATTGCCGAACTCGATGATGGCCAATAACCTGCATCTTTTAGGTTTTGAGGTCCTGCTCCAATAGTTCCAATCTGTTGAGCATCGTTAGTATTACCTACTGTAGGTGCATCGTATGTTGTACGTGGTCCTAATCCTGTATTGTCGTTTAGTACATAGATTGCTGTCTGGATAACAACATCTGCAACGTTGAAGAATTTGATTCTAACAGCCCATGGATTTGCATTGTTGCCCCATTGCGTACCGTTATCAAAGTCTCTAATCTGATTGAAGAAACTAAGAGTATGATAGACTGAAGATCTAACAGGAATCGAAGCCTTTGGATAGTTATGTAAGTATTCGAATTCTCTTCCATATCTCACGTTGTCGTAACAAGGTGGTGTCTCACAAGGACATACAATAAATGAAGGATCTGCAATATAGTTAGTACTGTCCCAATCTTTGGTTTGCCAAGGCAAGTAACCATTGAATGCAAAGTAGACACCAGTCGTAAAGTTGAAAGTAGGTACATCATTTGTAACACTACCATATCTAACTTGGTACCTGAATGATTCGCCAGCAGTCTCTGTTGCTTTTTGAGTTTCCTCTACAAATGGTATCTCCATCTGAGCTTGTAAGATCTTTGAGATATCAAAGTGTGCAACTCCTGCTGGGTTCGCTGGTTGTTGAATAGTTGCAATGACTCCACCACCACTGTCTACCTTTCTAACTTCGAGAATATAGGCATCTTCATTTGATGTGATAGAATCAAGAGTCCATACATTGGGTGCAACTACTAAATTGTACCTTGTTGGTTTACCTGGGTTTGTAATTGTTGCTGGCATGTTATAGTTCTAAATTGTTATTTACGTAAGCGGCGACTCTCTCTACAAACTCTTCTACATTGAAGAATTGTTTAGCATCTAAGCCTTGTTGGTGAATCTTCTTTCTTACACCAAATGGAAGGTTTCCGCCAATCATTGATTTTGATTTGTCAAATTTGAATTGATAGTCTTCTGAAACTCCGAATGCTGTGGCTGTTGCCTCGTCGACACCGTATTGTGTTTTGGTGTTGTCTGTGCCCACTACTCCAAAGTTCTGATAGTAACCATAGTCCAGCATTACGATGCCTAAGGTGAGATTAGATTCATCCACCGTAGCTCTTATACTGTCTCTTAGTCTACCAGTTGCTTGGGCGCCTGTAACCAAATTATTCTTGATATCTCTGATTGCAAGATCTGCAGCCTCTTGAATTACTTCTGCAAGAGATTGCGGTAGTGCTTCACCTAAGTCTTCGAATATGTCCCAATCACTTCTCATTAGACTGCTGTAAAGTATCCTTTTAGTTCTGTTCCACTTTCTGTTCTGAAGATATCTTCAAGTACTCCAGACTGATCAACCCAATTCCATAAGATATAGTTTCCATCTCCTGGATGTTGAACGCCTACATACTCACATCTAAATTGGAAGATCTCTCCGATTGCTGGTTGTTCTGTTGGCCATGTTGTAGTAGTTGGTTGTACTGTTTCTGGTAATGGTTGTCCACCTCTTCTTACTATACAGCCTGGACTACTTGGCCAAACTCCATTATCGGCAATTACTTGAGCCTCTCCTTCAAGGACAAATGACCAAATTCCACTTACTGTTGGTGTAAAGAAGTTACTACTTGTTGGAGGTCTCCATCCATTCTGAGTATCTATGTTAGTTACTTGTGCTTTCCATGGAGATTGACTTACATCTACTGGGAAGAGCTGAACGGCGTTACTTTCTACCCATAATTGTAATTCTCCTTCAGGTGTTGGCGGCGTTGGCGTAACCTTTGGAAAGAATGGAGCTATACAGTCATCTAAGACCATTGGAATCTCAATTGAAATAGTAGCAGTCATACCACTTACAGTATCATCATACTTCTCTTTGAAAGGGACCACTGATGAGTTTAGAGTGAAATCAAACTTTTGATCATAGTTATAGTAGATCTCTGCTAACACATCTTGAATGTACTGATAGCAATTTGATTGTGCTTGAATAACTCTTGCTGGGTCATCCTCACATTGTTCCATCATAATAAGATTGAAACTAAAGGTTGATTTACCCTTTGCAAGATTGTGGTTTGTTGGTTGTAGGAATGCATATGGGTAATCTATACCATATACTACTTGAGCATCAGGGCCTTCGTGTGCGGTGTCCTCTCTTTTGAAAGGTGACACTAAGTCTGATAGATTTCCATAACCCCATGTTTGAATCATACGATGTCTCTTCAGTATATCGAGTAGATCATCGAGCACGTCTTTGTAAGTCATTCTTCTGTTTTAGTATTTGTAGTTTCTCTTTCTGTACTTTGGCTTTCTTCCAAGTCAGATAGTTTAGCGCTTCTTTATATGGTCTTTCAACCACTTGGTGTATCTTCATAAAGTCTTCTCCTGCAAGGGCCATTATAGCTTCCCACCACATGAGTTGAATGTTAGCCTCTGGTGCATCGTCCTCGTCGACTGGGTTTGTATCATTATCGGACAACTCAAAGAATTCATCATATTGCTTGTAGATCTCTGTCCTAAAGCGATTCCATTCTTGTAGTGCTCCCCATACCAGTTCAACTGGCCAATGGCCTACACCCTTTGCATTGTATAAGATCTCAGTAATCTTTGATAGGTTTACTCCAGCACCTTTAGAGATGTAGGTATCTAAATCTATGAATTGACCAAAAGAGATTTCATCAAAGTCTATTAGGTCATGCTCCTCTACTCTGAGGTTACATTCACTATTCTGAAGTTGTACCTTTTGTAAACATACACCTGTAATAAACGCAAGTACTTCTTCGTCCAATTTCATTAGTACATTCAGAGGACAACCTAAGATCGTTGCAACGAACGGCTTCAAGTTGTTCAAGTCTCCAAGATCCCATACGATGGCCTTTTCAAAGGTTTTGATATCGATATAATCTGGGACCTTCCATGTCTCGGTACCTACTGTGAATTCTAATTTCATCTACTATAAGATATACTATGATGTTGTTATGAAATATCTATCTGGGTTTTATATATGCATATTGGCCCAAGGTCTTGTTCTGCTTTCGGTTGTGGTTCGCGATAGCAAGCGACATTACACAGTCATCATGGAAACTCGCAGGCGCGTTGTAACGAATAGTTCTGGTCTTAGGTGAGTAATCATACTCATAGATTTGAAGTTCGAACTGGAGTGGCCTAAACAACTCTGGTGAAGGTATCTTGACTTCAATATTATTTAGATCTACTGCAAGGCCTTCAATCATATCATTCTTTGATTTGTTTGAGGTTACGAATGGATGTGTGTCTCTCCATTGCTTCTTCAACATTTCAAAAACCACATCGCCAATTGAGTTAGTTTCTACCATTACTGTAGCGTTCCACTTCTTGATTCTTTGTACCATCTCATGGACCATCTGACTCCAATCCTGTAAGTTCTCTCTGTAGATATCAACTACATTGCCTTCGCCATCGATGAATGTTGCGACCGTGTAGTCATTCGCACGACCTAAATCGATTCCACAGTAGACTTTACCAATAGGGTTTGGGTACTTGTGAAACTGGTTTGGTGTGGTATCTGCAAAGACTGTTTGTCCACTCTCAGTAAATGAGCCTTCGTATTCTGCTTCAAAGATATGTGATGGTAGGGACTTCTTTGCCTCTATCAGTTCTTTTAGATCTAAGTAAGGATTCTCATTGTAGTGCATTCGACAACTTGCATAATCTGGTTGCTCTGGGTCTTGGCCCTGTTCATATAGTTTCTTGAAGAAGTTGTTACCTTTTGGAGTTGATATGAATAAGACCTTTTTGCCTTTGACTAACATGATGGGTTTCAGTACTGAGCCCCATACAGTTTCTCCATGATATGCAGCCTCGTCAACTACCATATATGTCGCCGTGTAACCACGTAGTGAATCTTCTCTCTCAGTAGACTTGAACATCATCGTAGAGCCATTCTTGAGTACCAGTTTGAAGTCACTTCTATTATATGATTGGACTATACCAGATTCTACAATAGCACTATACAACTCATCTAAGACCTTCTTGGCTTGTGCGTAAGTTGGACTACAAAAGAATATCAGACAACCAGGGTCATTGATCGCCCAATAGAGTAGTGCTTGCATACTGAGAAAGGTTTTACCAGTTTGTCTTGGCGCCACTACTGTGACATACTTGCTGGGTCCTTTTAGTAGTTCGACTGCTCTGCTCTGGCCTTCATGTAACTGTGGTCCTGTTATAGTCATTCGTCTTCGTCTTCTGTACTATCTGAGAAGGTTCTCTTTGCTGATGATGGATGTTCATCATAGTAATCAAAGATAGCGCCTTGCTCGTCGCCTGGATCTGATATGATATTATTCGGTCTCATCTTCTTGTGGTGTTCCAAAGTTGAATGTAACTCCTTTCAGTAAGTCTTGTCCGTCTTTGCCTGTTAGCTCAGTTCTCGCAAGTTCTGGTAGGAATCTTGTACTTAGTTTGATTAGTAGATCTATAGCCTTCGCTGGATCGTCTTGAGCAACTTGGCCAATCCATCTATTGAGGTCTGGTAGTCTTTCTTCGAGTACTAATGCGAATGCTTCTTTGAGTTCTTCTGTGATTTTGTTAGCGGATCCTTTAGGTCTACCTGCTGGATTTCCTGATTCTCCTGGTTTGAAAGGCATAATGTATTTAGTTGTATTTTGTTGTACTATCAGTATAAGATATACTACTCACTCTTTTTTTCAAACATTGGTGGAATCGCTCTCATGATTGCATTCTTGGCATTATAGTAGCAACGGCCGCAAGAGGTAGGTCTATGAGTTTGTGTAGTATCTAAGAAGTCTGCTACTTCGAAAAGTTCTTTGGCTTCTTGTTGTGTTGGTTTCTTGTTAGTTGGTGGAAATAGGATCATATTGTCCAGGATCCACAGGATGGCTTTATCGTCTGTCATCTTTAGATTCTATTAGTTATTCTATAAAGTAGCTCAGAAGTCATCCCAGTGATTGCAGAGATGAGTATACCTTCTAATCCATATAGCACAATTGCTGGCAAGATGGAGTACCAAAATCCTGAGCACATATTACATTTGAAAGGTTTGTTTGGTAGTTCTGGAAAGCGATCCAGTAGGTCTGTCATTAGGTTTGCTATTGATGCAAATCCAAGTATAAATAGTATCATATGATTCCTCTTATTTTTAGTTCTTGTAGTATGTAAGTTCTTGCTTCACTAACTGCATTACTTATACTCATTCTGGGTATATCTGTTTTTCTTGCAAGTGAAGAATAGTTTGGGTCTTCTAAGTACATCTGAAAGAGTTTAGCATCAAACCATAGTTTACCTTCTATATCTAAAGCCATCTCTTCTAATAGGCCTTCTATTGCTTCTATTAGTCTGTCTGTTTCTATATCGTATTCTTCTATTGGAGTTTGTGTTAGTCTGTCGAAATGTTCTTCTGTTAGGTTTCTTTTTCTTTTGCCGATGTCGGCTCTGTGTGCTTTGTGTATTCTTGTGAATTCTGATTTGGCTCCGTACCATGAATTTCTCATGATTGCTAAGATGAATCCTCTACAGTGACCAAACTCGGGTTCTTGACTATCTCTATTGATTATTTCTTCGTAACGTGGGTTAGTCATAAACTTCTCAATTGAGTAGTGTGCCAGTTCCTCTGATAGCTGATCACCTTTTGTGATATTGTTAGCCCATTGAACTATATTTAGGTAGTTACTTTCTATCCAATTCAAATCTGTTATCTTGTCTTTTTATATGTGCCATGGACTACTCTCCATACTACGTTGTAACTAACTCCTGTTTGGGTACTGATTTTATTATATGCTACTCCTTGTTTTCTTAGTTGTAGTATATTTTCTATTTGATCATCTGTTAGCTTTGTTAGTTTGTAGTCTCTGGTGGCTTCGTAGGTTTCTGCTTTTACTTGGGCATTTCCATTTGAGTATGCAAAGTTTCTGATGTCTTCTCTTGATAGTACTGGTTGAGATCTATCTAATTCAGCTACATTACCATCTGCTTCTAATAGGTTTCTAAAAGTATCTGATGCTACTAAGTAACCCCAAATTGAAGTGTAGTAAGGTTTTTCGATTTCGTATTCTGAAGTATGTGGGTTGACTTTCCAGTCTATCATCCATGTTTTATCTGATGAACTACCAATTCTAATATATGGTTGAACATCTTTGAACACATTATGTGGTGTTATAGTGTAGGCTCCTAATATTCTTCTGGCATCTTGAACGTGGATGTGGTATCGTGTACCTTTGAAACCTCCATCTGGTTTCTTTGCCATTCTAAATAAGAATGCTAAAAGGACAATAGTACCTTCATCTTGTAGGTCTTTGGCGAAGCTTGGTATTTCGATTTTCATATATGGTCTTGTAGTTCTTTTAGTATAACACAGATTTCGTACTCTTCTCTTTGTTCATAGAATTTTAGGTCGAGTTCTATTTCTTCATATGTTGAGATTGCAAAGTTTAGTGGGACTATAACTTCATCATACTCTTCAATATACCTTTTGAGTAATATCTCGAGAGCATGTTCTTTAGTCTCTTTATCCCATTCTGAATAACCTCTGAAGGTCTTCATAAACGATATGTAGTGTCTCATCAATCATTATTATAGTTTATTTATCTCTGTTCTTTTCCTTGATTTTCCTTCTTTCCTTCTTTCCTTGCTCCCCAAAAACTATATTATTATTTTACCCTTATTTATATTACTATATCTATTTTTACTTCTTTTCTAAAAAAGAAGGAAAGAAGGAAAATAGTATAATAGTATAGCTTTTTGATATCGTAAGGTACCTTTTTAGCTTTCCTTCTTTTTTCCTTCTTTCTCTGTTTTCCTTCTTTTAGATAGCAAATGCATCGTCAAGACCTGGAGTAGTATCTTCAGATCCATACAACTTTGACCTCTCTAAGTGATAATAGGCTGTATTTCTTTCCTCGTTTGTGAAAGAATTCTTTCTAAGCATCTTATTTGGTTGTAGTTTGAACTCTTTTTGTAAACACAATTTGATTTGTTTTGGACCTACATCTCCTTTGAGTTTATCTCTAATATCTGATAGAGTGAAATAAAGCTCTGTGGTGCCTCTTCTCTCATAAAATGTATTATCTAATAGCTCATGGATTTCGAGGTACAGGGATGACTTAGAATTGTCCTTGATGCGCTTCAGCTCTTCAGTGTGAGTGATCGATTCTGGTAAATAAAATCTACTCATCTTATCTTCCCATTTCAACTTTCTTTTTACAATAAAGTCTACAAAGTGTGGTACTTCATCTTTCAATTTCTGCATGAACTGTGGATCGTATTCCTTCTTCTTATCGAGGTCTGGCATAGTACGAATCCAAAAGCGATTCTCTTCATCATCGATTCTCATAAAGTCATGAACATTATTAGTCAACATAACCATTTTACCATGATAGTCTAACTCATAAGGTACTTGATATTTCTCATCAATTAGTACACTCTCTTGTGTAATATACTGTTTGATTTTTTCCATACTTCCATTATTGATTGAACTAAACTTTACTTCATTTAGAGCGATCAAACATTTGTCAGCATATGAACCATTGAATGGCTTCAAGAAGTTTTCAATATCTGAGAAATAAGTATTGTGTTTTCCTAATAACATTTTGAGGAATAGGACGAATGTATCTTTACCTGCTTCTCTACTTTCTGATCCTAAGATTAGACAGTGTAGCATTTGTTTAGGGTTAGTAATCATATGTTGAATCCAATCAAGTCCTTCTTCATATTGATCTTCACCAACAGCACTAAACACTTTACGTAATAGTTTCTCAATCGTCTTCCATTCTCCTTCAGATGGTGTCCACTCTGGTTTCTTGAATCGATTGTACATCTTGTTAGAGTTTTTGATATCCTCTAAGAAGTTGACATTCATACAAAATCCTTTATACTTATTAGTTTCTGGAAACCACTTTACATGGTCAGTTCCAAAATCCATTACCATAGTCGTTTTGTCCCAAGGTAAAAGCTCTCCATTCTCTGCATCTTTGTGAAAGAATTGAGTACCTACTCTGATATAGTTATGAACTCCATTGATATGTAATTCTTCAGTTGCTTCTCCTCTATCGATAATCTTTTGATTTGCTTCTAATTGTTCTTGTGTCGCTTGATTCTGTGCGTACTTGATTTTGTCTGCTTTTGAGAAGACATAAATAGGTTCATCATTATTATACTTATCAGAATATGCAGATGAGATAGGATCTCTGTGATCAATCTCTCCACAATGTCTTTGAACATAATAACGAGTCATATCTTCTGCCATTCCAGTTCTACGACATAACCTTGCAAATGTGAATTGCCAAGCATTCATATTACCTTTGACATACTCTTGATTTCTCATAAGTACTTTAGTAATATACTCGAATCTTTCTTCATCATTAGCATTCTCATTGACTTCACTGATATCAAATTTGCTTGGCTTTGGTGTGAATTCTTCAAACGTTATATTATTATCACTGAACCATTTTAGTATTTCATGTTCAGTTCTTCTCTCTCTAACAGAAATCAATTCTTGTTTCTTACCATTACTTCTAATAGTATTTGGACATCTACTAAATCTTGAAGGGTCTTTGACATTATTATCAAACACTAAATCGTATCCAAGTTTGTTAGCAGTTTTATTTAGAATAGAGACCATCATCTTCCACCAGATTCTATATTCAATAGCATCATTTAGTGGTGTTGCAAGGGACACTATCCAGTGCAATGATTTTCCTCCACTATATACACATGTAGTCCAAGGCAAACCAGCTTCTGTAATGATCTCCTTTTGCTTCTGGAGCGGTACTGTATTACCACTCTCATCGTTATCAATCTCAAACATAAAGTTTCTGAAGTGTTGTACTCCTTTGATTGATCTCGTTTTTCCTTTTGTAATTGGATTGATGACAAAGAATTCATGTCTATCAAATCTTCCTTCATCTTCTACTTTTGTTGGTTTAGTAGCATAGATGGTTTTACCGAAGACGGTAAGTTCTCCCTCATCGAAGAGGGCTTCGTAAAAGTTGTTACTGTACATAATAAGAATGTTTTTTTTATCAAAATAATCGAACCGAAGGCTTTGTGCCAAACTCTTCGATTACCTTAGTGTTGATGATATACATAATTGTAGTATCACCTTGTTTAGGACTTGGCAATGGAGCCCAACTACAATTGCGACTCAGAGTGCCGTCGTATGTCGCTTTTTGTAGAGTGATCCAACCTTTGTTTGCCCAGTCCTGTAGTTGTAAAAAGTATGGTGCTATCTGTTGTTTAGTCAGTTTAGTACCATCTTTAGTATTGTAAAACCATCTCTTAGTTCCTGCATTCTTTCGAGTAGCATATAAGATAGTTCTAAAGTTGCACCAACCCCACATCTCTTCTTTTGAGTTGTCGTTGGCAAATTTGATCATCATAGCTAATAAGGCTTGATGATCTTCTTCTAATTGTAAATGGTCAAGATCTTTGAAAATAGTTTCGAAGTTGAACATTCTGATTTTTCTTGTCATAAGATAAATAAGTTTTTTTTATTTGACGTCCCATGTGTATACTTTTGGTCCGCGTTGCACGTAATCCTTGTCTAAGAGGATGTTTAGGTTTTCTCTAACGCATTTCATTGTGAACCCTAATTGTTCACACAATTCACGTTGAGTAGTCGACTCAGAGTTTGAGTTGAAGATCAAGTAGAGTACTATCGCCCTTTGAGTAATTGATAACTCTTTAGTTGTTAGTACATCAAGTGTTGTACCCACTGGTCCATCTGTGTTGAACTTAGGTGAGTGCATGATTGAAAGCTCATTTAGTAGAGACTCCATCTTGTTTAGTAATTCCGTTTGTGTTGCCATTTTCATTATGTATTTTATTTTGGTTTATTGTTATATGAAGTAAAATAAAAAAGTTTCATTTGAACTTCAATTACTTTTTATATATCTAACAAATCTGGGAAAAAAGCACAAAAAAAGGGCCCTCTATAAAAGAGAGCCCTTCAAATAAAAAAAAACAAATCCATACGTACTATGTACGCTATTATGAACATTAGAGGTTAGTCAAAATGGCACTTTCGTTCAGTATTTAGACCTAAAAAACTAAAACCTAACCTCTGTATTATATATCTATTTTTTTTGGGTAACTTTAGTAATTTACAGTAACTGAGTCAATCCAAATTGCATCTGGGTCCGTACCGTAGTATAAGAAAGTAAAATCAATCATCCAAGTGCCTCCGACTGGAATATCATTCCAATATGTTGCAAACCTTTGATCTGTAAGAGTAAAACATTGGAATGTTGCATCTCTCCATGTACCATCAGCTGTCATCTGTTGATTACCTGTTGTAAGATCTACTTGTGAAGAATTTGCAAAGTATAATCTTGTACCGTATGATCCTGATGTTGCTTCCAACTTATATCTAACAGTTATAGTAGAAGGAGGTGTTGCAGTTGTTTTAGTAACTTGTGCAAGTAAAACTCTTGGATCAACACCAGCATATCTCATTCTTGAACCTGGTACGATTACTCTTGAGCTTGTACCTGTATCGTAATTTACGTTATCAGTTGCTTGTAATGTACCAGCCATTGACATCCAACTATAGTTATCATCAATAAGTATCTTTTGCGCTGGCTCAGTTGTAATAGCAGGAGCACGAGTACCTGCAAGGTGGTGAGATATCGATGAATTAGTTAGATCAGTTCCTGTTGGTAGTTTGACAGTACATCTTCCGTTTTGTGTATTTTCACCAAATAACATGTAAGTATACCAATAGTCTTCTGTAGTATTACCATCAAGTAGTGTTAGTGAGCTCAGAGTACCATTACAATTCTGGAATAATGTAACGTTTTGTCTTGTACCTGCATAACCACCTCTGTTGTTTTCGATTAGGTTAGTCAGATATTCAGTATTTTTGAATCCTAGGGTATTACTATTCCCTTCAATGTTTAGTGTGTTACCAAATTCTTCACCGTTTGATTGTTGACCTGGATTCCAAAACACGAGTTTAGTAAAATTAGCGTCGTTATTGTTGCTTATTCCTCTAAGACTGATATAAACATAAGCTTCGATGTCTGGTGTATAACCTGCTTGCCAGAAATTGCCAAAATAAACTATATTGTGTTCTCCGGCTGAACCGCTGTAATAAAGCTTAGGGGCAGCTCCACCTGGAGTTACGCTACAGATAGTACCGTAGTATGCAAATCCTCTACCACCTGCACCATATGAATGTAAATTATCAGCTCTGTGAGAAGCACCGAATTCAGTATTCCAAGATCTATTGAACTGTGCAAAAGAGAAGTTCTTGAAGATTGGTCCTCCAACAGTTTGTGAAGAAGTTTTGATATCAAAACCAAATCCTGATTGTGAACCAGGACCAATTCCTCCTCTTCTAAAACGAGTTAGACCAATGATAGATGTAAATGTTGCATCATATCCACCTTCAACGATTGCATCAGTACCTACACCATTTGGAAAAAGATCAACTGAAGATGCTGTAGTTGTAAAGGTATCTCCAATAGTTTGAATAGTATATGTGTTGGTTCCTGTTCTCCAATCACCTGGCATATAAAGATCTTCGTATGTTGTAATAGAAGTTGCATCGATTGCTGTAACATACTGTGTTGGCCAATTTGCATAGTCTGCAACACCGTTAGGTGAAATTTGAACCAAGTCTCCAACTGCAATTTGAGAAGTTAGATCTGTTGTAGTCATAATCTGCTTTGCATTACTTGCATTTAGAGTAGCTGTAGTATCTACTGCAGTAAGTGCAGAGCCTGCTACCTTGATAACATCACCAGCTCCTGCTGATGATTCAGCTAAAGCATATGATGCAGTACCCCATGGATTTGCTGCTGTTCCATTACCTGTAGCATCGCTACCATTTATGTAATCTACGTGAT
>JAAHTG010001927.1_pt1 | contig 12843 bp, 8 predicted proteins | sample 6116081 | NCBI WGS metagenome assembly JAAHTG01 (sample SAMN13939989, study PRJNA603662) | sponge metagenome | isolation source: marine sponge | host: Mycale hentscheli | place: New Zealand | collected 2005 | reverse complement strand
TCGTTACTTAATTCTCTACGATTCAAGTTCCGTTAAACTTAGCTTTAAACGCTTTAGCATTAGCGTTAGATCCAAACTGACCTGAGTATTTCACGACAACAGCACTTCCATTGCTAGATAATGTAGCAGCAGGAATAGTTATTGTTCTTAATGTTGTTTCAATACCTGCCGAACTACTACTTGTTGTAGCATTACCATCTAAAGCTATATCCGTAGCGTTGGAAACCCATGTTCTTACACCTCCTGTTGTTGATGTTAAAACCTGACCATCTGAAGCAGGTAAACCTAAATCATCTTCTTTAGCCGCTAAATCTGTTGTAGTAGCTAAATCTACTCCTGTTATATCTTCTAAAACCGAAACTCTCCAAGTAGCAAAAGCACTATTGTAAATAGCCTTAACTAGAACAGAACCCGATAACGCTTGGTCATCTGTTAACGAAACACCAAAGAAACTAATAGTATTACCACTAGCTGTAAAAGTAGCGTTATAATCAAATATAAAAGTATCACCATCTAAAGGTGTACCCGTAGAAGTAAAACTCCAAGAACCTGTTAATGTACCTGTACCTGCTAAAATATAAACACCTTGGCTCACTCCAGCTTCTAAAGGGATAACTCCCCCTGTTGTCGCTAAAGATATATTCAATACACCTTGAACTGGAACAGCGATACCTGATGACCTTAATGAAGAAACAGATAAATCATTACCTGGGCTTCTACTAATCTCATACCACTTATTATCTGAGATGCTATATTGTAATTCTAATACAAAGTCTTTCTCCCCTGTAAGGAAGTCTGAATTGTTTGATAATTCTATATTACCTCCCTCTTTAACTGTTGTTACTTTAGATGCTTCTTTTCCTCTTATTAGAAGTGTGTCACCATCAGCAAAAATCCCTGCGTCAATAGATGTTAAATCATCTGCCGCTATAGCTCCTTCTGTTTGAATGTTAGCAACTGTTACTGCACCATCCCTTGCTATTGAAGCACTTCCAGAAACCAACTCCACTTCCCGAATCGAATAAGGAGAGCTTGATGATTTTCTTAAAACTCCTGATGTAATATCCGTAGCCCCTGTTAAATCTAAAGATGGAGCTGTTGCCGAAGCATTTATATACATCTTATAACCTATCTGAGAATCTACCTCTTGAGTTGAGTATGAACCTCCATCTAAATCTGTTGCTGACATTGTTGCTGTTCCCGTTGTAGAGAAAGCCGCTGTTGTTCCATTTAAAGAACTACCCTCTGATGCTGCTAAATAAACAGTCACATTAGATCCTGATGCTACTGCTGTATATTCTGGAGAGCTAACATGAGCATTAATAGCTGTAGCTAAATTAATAGCTAAGTCTTCCGTTGTAGCTCCAGTTACTGGTGAAACCACATCAAAAACAGAAACACCATTATATGATAAGTTAGTAATATCCCCACCTGCTGCTGTCACTTGAACAATAGAAGTTGCTGATATACTAGAACTTAAAGTAGAAGAAACAAGCATCAATCTCTCCGCATTCTCTCTACCTCTTGCATCATTTATAAACTCGTAACCTGTTAACACATCAGAAGAGTCAGTAAGATAAATCCTACCGACACCTGATCCTAATTTTGCTAATTCTGAACTAACTGACATTATTTGTATATTTTAATAGTTAGGTATATTTTACTGTATTGACCAAAACCTCCTTTAGTTTGGTAACTTCCTGTGTTATTTGTAAAAACAAGATCAAAAGAACCATCGCTCAACTGAGTGATATTTGGGTCTAAAACTAAACCTGAATAAGTTTGATCTGATGAGTTTGAAGATACAACCCCTCCTGGAGCATATTCCTGACGGTAAGAACTAACATCTACTTTATAAGTATTGTTAGTAGCTACTTGAAATCCTGAAATTCTCAATGTATACAAATCCCAAGGGTTAACAGCAGTCAACTCTGTAAAAGTAGTAGGCTCTTGTAAGTTACTAGGATTCTGAATAGTAGTGTCTAACGGAGTAAAAGTTCTAATACCTGTTGACCAGTCGTAATCTAATTGTAATTTAAGAACCATTAACTCTGTTGGGGCTACCCCTGTAGCTACCGATAAGTCATACTCTGTGTTGTTACCTGAAGGAGTTTGAGTAAAAGAGACAGTACCGTTTGAAGATATAATAGACGTTGTAGTGTTTTCCTCTATCGTATCTAATTTATTTACTATAGAATCATCTAAACTTAAAGTGTAAGTAGTAATAGAACCATTCACTGTTTTTACAACATCTATACCGTTGTTAGTGGATGCCACTACTACCGAACCTGAACCTCCTAAACCTGTTATCAATATAGGATCTCCTGATTCACACGAGCAATCGCTGTTACATTGAGCAACATCTTTAATCTGATTTGTTAAACTAGTAACCGCTGATGAATCTCCACACTCTAAAGCTGTTCTTAAAGAAGTTAAATGAGATGTTACAATCAAATACCTATCCAAAGCTAATTGAGCTAGAGTCGGGTTAACACACTTATATTTAATATATTCTGAATAAACAGCGTTAATACAACAAAATATCTCACATAAGTTTTGATCACAATCTACATCTATTGAATCGTGAGAGTAGAAAGAATCTGAAATTGTAAATCCACTTCCGTAATCATAAAAAACAACAGCCTCATAAGAGAACGATTGCGTTTGACTATAAAAAGTATCAGTATCTACCGTTTTTAAGTAACTAACTCCTGGAGCTACACTTGGAACAGACACAAAGTAAATAGTCGATTTCCTTTTTACTAAAGTACCCTCTGTTGTAGAATCTAACAAAGCCTCTAAAACAACTATAACCGTCTCGTCAGCAACCAGATCATAATCTACACTTGAAACAGTATACTCCCCTTCGTTTGATCCACTTCTAATATCTAACTTATCACCCGTTTTTAACCAACCCGATTTCTCACCAGATAGTCTGATTTCTTTATCTGCTGATACCGTAGAAGCTATAGACTCCCTATCTATAGGGGTTAATCCGTTTACCAAATAATTAGTAGTGTCTTCACCTTTTAAATTAGGAGATAGACAATCTACCGTAGCCTCATTAGTAGCTGTTGGCTTAGAGTATGAGTAGTTAAAAGTCTTAACAAGTGTTGCTGTAGTGACAGGGATAGAAGCGTCTGTCACAACATATTCAAAAGTATACAATCCTACTTCTGGAGTCCCTGAAGACAACATAGGGATTCCTATATCGGTTGAGTTTATCCTTGAAGTTTGTAATTCAATATCTGCATCACCTAATAGATTATCATATACTACTCCGCTAGGAGCTGTTATTTTTAATCTACCAGTTAAATCACTTAGAGAAGCCCCTGGCGCATAGTCCTGAACATCTGTAATCTTAAAGAAACCTGAATGTAACTGATAAGATACATTAAAGTCTGTTACTGTTATAGCCATATCATTATAATAACGTTATTCAGCATTAAATATACACAAAAAAAAAGAGAGGCTTTTACAAACCCCTCCTTTAACCTACCTAGCTACCTGAGTAACTATCTTGCTTTATTCTGATGCTGCTTCTTTAGCAACAACCATCTCTTCAATCTGTTTGAAAACTTCTGGGTTGTATTCTAAATGCTTGACTGCACCTTTAATACCAGTACCTCTATCTCCTAACATTCCAATATTGTTAGCTGAAATACTACCGAAAGCGTTCTTACAAACTTTCAACTTAAGAGCTTTCTGAAGTAACTTATACTCCTTTGTTCCTTCGAACTTCTCTTTAGCTGGTTTCTTATTTTCCTTTAACGCTACTTCAATAGCATCATAAGCTTCTCTTACTTCTGTTTTAGTTAAAGCTAACTTCACAAAGTAAGTCTCTGGGTCTTCATAACTAGGAACATCTAAGACTCTAGTTTTACCACCTATATTATTATAAAAGCTTCTCTCTGCTTTCTCATACGATAAGATATTCTTAGCTAACGCTAAACCTACTACCTCTCTGTACTTTCTAGTCTCATCCTTTAATTCTTTTTCGAATCTTCCTGGATCGTAGTTAATCATATCGAAGAACCTAGACCTAGCCTCTTGAACACTTTTTAGCGTAGCCTCTTCATCTGAAGAATCAAAGTGAACATTTAATGAGATAGCTAATCCTTCTAATTGGTCATCTGACATATCATTAACCATCTGAGATAACTTGAGAATCTGCTCTTGTTTTTGCAATTTAATATTCAGCTTGTAATTATTCGTGTCTGATCTAAAAATAGCTGATTTACCTGGGGTTGCTGAACCTGCTTCATGATTAGCAATATTAGCATTTGTATACTCTAGGTATTTTTGTTTAGTTGTTTCAACTGGTGCAGCTACTAAAACTCCATCATTAAAAATTAAAACACCTTTTCTAGCTTTGTCTGATTGCTCATCCATGAAGATTGACTTTTCTCCAAGGCAGTAACGGATTGATCTTAATCCTTTTTGTTCTACACCATCCTTATCTGTCCATTCTAAATAAACTTCATCCTGAGAGGGAATCTTGTAAGAAGGTGGGTATTTACCGTTTTTTGATTTTGCTAAGGTATAAACGATTGACTTCATACCTGGTTCAACTCCTCTTTTTGGAGCTTTTACTCTTTTTTCCATATTAATTTTAATTCTAATTTTAATTTAAAAAAGGGAGGGTTTCCCCTCCCCGTATGCTTTATAATCCTAAAGATTATCCTTGCTTGATGTAAGCGAACTTATTCATCGCGAAAGTCTCTAAACCACAGTTATCTTTGTAGAAAACACTGTAAGTATCTTTACCAGTAATAGCAAAGTTATCAATGATTTCAGATCTCTGGTTTCTTTCTCCTGTTTCAGGATTTGCTAAGTAACGTAATCTTAAGAAGTTAGTCTTCTCACCGCTTCCTGCATCTCTTGTCTGATCCATAGGTAATACCATAGCTTCATTAGTGAAACCGTATCCGTCTGCACCTAAAGACTGAAGATCGTTGAAAGTTTCAAAAGTCTTCTTAGAGAATGAGTACTCACCAACTTTGAACTTGTCAAACTGGAAGTTTACAGCAGCATCCTGGTCAAAAGTGTAGTTACCATAAGTAATAGAACCAGCAGACTTGTAATCAGCTAAAGTGTTGTCAATCTGTAAAGAAAGACCAATACCAGCAGCTAATAAGTTATTCTTAGCACCTTTCTGCTTATCTAAAGTCTTAACTAACTCTTCAGCATCTTGCTTATCCCATCCTGTACCAGCTGTGTAAGCTGAGATGTTACCTTTTGATAAGATAGAAGGAATTAAACCTTCAGTTAAAGCGATTGGGTTACCTGCTGATGCGTAAGCGTCAGAAACAACATCATTGCTTAACTTTTCTCCTAATAAAAGGTTAAGTTCTTTTTGAGACATGAAGTTCTTGTACTCATCAGCTTCGCCTTTTAAGTAGTACATTTTCCCCATCTTACCATCTTTGCCTTTGAAATCAATCCAAGCCATCATGTCTTTCTCAGTAGAAGTTACTTCGTAAGTCCCTTTGAAAGTCTGTAAGTTGTTAGTCTCTTTTTTAACTCTTGTCTGTCTTGCCTCTGGCTGACCTGAACCTTCACCATGAGCGTTACCATAAATTACGATCTCTGTAGAAACTGCGTTAGTAACGATAGTGTCTGCTGAATCCAATGGAGTAGCTGTGAAAGTAGAAGGTGAACCTGGAACAACTGAAGCTACGATAGCTCTAATGTAGTTATCCGCTGAAACAACACCTGAAGTTGGCTTAATTAAGATTAATTCTCCAACTCTTGGTACAGTAATGTTTGAAGAAACAGTACCTCCGTAAGGTGAAGCATTTTCTGGAATAGCTAAAGTACCAGCAGCATCTACTGTAAAAGTAGCTGTTGCACCTGCACCTGCACCTACTACAGTTGCTTTAATCTTTGGGTAAATTCTTTCTTCTTCAAAGTGATTGTACTCTAAAGCTGAAACCGATTTCTCAGCTCCAATCATTTGTAGCATACCTGTTAACATTTGATTTCCAAATGCTTCAGTTAACTCTGAGTCATACTCAGGTTTATGCAAATCCATTGTAGTTACGTAGTTATAATCTCCTCTTCTTACGAAACTCCCTCCTTGATAGTCTAATGCCATATCTTAAAGTTTTAAAAATTTATCTTAATCCTTGTCCTTTTAAAAATCCGTCTAAAATCTGTCGAGTAGGACTTTGGTCGGAACTAGCAGCCTGTGAACCTTTTGACTTATCAACGATATTGTTGATGTCTTTCACTGCTTCTACTTTTCCTTTGTTAATATTACTCTCAACAGCGGACTTCATCATCTGATCAAAAAATAAGCCTTTAGCAACTGTCTCTCGCATCTTATTAAAATCAACACCGTCAGCACTGACAAAATTGTTGTAATAATTATTGATGCCAAACATCTGCTCCTGAACCTGCTGTTTTTGTTCGTTATTTAATTCAAACGTGAACTCATTATCCTCTCCGAGTTTAATGTTCATTGAATCGAAATCTTTTAACGAATCGCTAACAGAAGTTTCATACAAGCCTTTTAATTTCTCAAATTCCTTATTCTGTTTTTCTAGTTGTTCTGCCTGGTCTGGAGCTTTCTTTAAATCTGGTAAAGAATATTTCTCATCTGATTTAACAGAACTTAAAAATTCCTTACTGTCATTCTGTAGTCTTTCGTACTGAGCTAAAGCTGCATCGTGTTGAATCCTTTCTCCTTCATCCATTAAATCAGTATCTGCTTTTTGCAACTGATCAAACTCATAAAGTTTTGCGTTAATCTCACGCTTTGATAAACCGTCCTTCATCTCTAACATTTTAGATAATGCTTGACGACCATCCATAGCCTCAACATCTAGCGTCTTAATTTCAGCTATCTCCTTGATTTTATCCCAAGAGAAACCTGACTCTAATACTTTTTCTAGTCTACCTATACTCTCCGACTCATACTTGTCTTCTAGTCTTTCGGCACTTGCCTTTTCTTCCAAAGAACGTAACTTGCTATCCAAGTCTTCTAGAGAACCGTACTTCTCTTTAAATTGGTCTTCGAAGCTAATTGTGTCACCCTCAGTTTCTACTACTGGTTCTTCAATAACTCCAGGACTCTCAACCACTGGTTCATCATCCAATTTATCTTCAACAGGTTCTACAACCTCTTCTTTAATTTCTTCTACTGGCTTCTCTAAGTCTTCACGACTCGCTTCACCACTAGCTAATACCTCACCTCCTTGGGCTTTGATAAAGTTTTCAATACTCATTTTAGTTCTAATTTGATTCTCGACTAATATATAACAAAAATATTAATCTAGTTTTTTGCTATCTCCCACTCCTTTAAAGACTTGAGGCTCTCTAACTGAATTACCAATTGAGGTATCGTCTAGATTGTTCTCTTTAGCAGCATCTATCTGCTTCAGCTTCTCGTCGTTATTAATCATAGCCACCTCTGCATTAGCCATTCCATTAGCTCTAGCTTTAACCTGCTCTAACTGCATCTTTAATTGGTACTCTAATTGAGTTTCCTCCATTTTATACTGATGCTTCTGAGCTTCTAACTGAGCTACAGCTTGAGATGCCGACTGCTGTGATTGTATTTGAGCTTGAGCGTTTTGTTGTGAAGCAGCCGCAGCTTTCTCCATATCTTGCTCTTGTTTCTCTTTACGTCTCTTTTTTAATAAGTGTGTCGCCTTCTTTATATTAACTCTAGCAACATCTTTAATCTCCATAGCATCCTCTAACTCTATTGACTGAGCAGTAAGAGCTTTTTCGATTAATAGATTTAACTCTTCCAATTCTTCTGCATTTGGTAGAATTTCGATTTCAATTCCTAATTCTGCTAAAGTTAAATCCTTAACAATATTAACAACATCTACCACTTCTTTACCTAATGCTAATTCATAACCTCTTAGTCCATCAGCAATAGCTTTATTCTGAACCATCATCGAGATATTATCAGCTAATGACTTATATAGATATAAGTAAGCTTCATTTAATGACCTTGTAGAGTTTCTACTCATATTAACAGCCATCTTCTGAACACCTACTAATGCTTTAGAAGAAGGAGTTGAGCCATCCCTAGCTTCGTTCAACCCCGTTATGGTTCTAATCATATTTAAGTTATGATTCCAAACCTCAACAAAATATAATGCGCTTCCACTTAGTCCGTTAGCCATCTCTTGGACAGGCTTTTGATTCACAACACCACCGAACTCAGCATCTTCGCTTCTATAATATAAATTACCCGTCTGATCAAATATTTCAACTATTTCAGTCGGGTCTAGGAAATTCTCTCCTCTTCCTTTTAAAACTTGCTCTAATGAAGACGCATCAACAGCCAAACCTGAAGGTCTAGCTTTCATCATCATTTGCTGTAGTTTTAAATAAGATAAAGTCATCTGGTCATCAAATGGTAACATCTGCTCAACCATAGACTTATTCTCCATGTCATAAATACCTGGAGCTATAATACTATATCTACTTTTAACCTCTGAAGAATAAGCACCATTTACTTTTGGTCTATTCATATTCTCCTGAAGACCATACTTATACACGTAATCAGAACCGATTACCCACATACCTTCGTAGAATACCTCTACTTTCTTTCTTACTACTTCTCTTTTTTTCTTAGAGTATTTCTTAGGCTCGTAACCTGTTTTCTTTTTATTTAAGAAGTAGTTATTCTTATTGATATACTTCTTCTCATAAGTCATTTCATGATTAGTAGACCTATATTCAAAATCTACTACCTCGATATAAAAATCATCTGATCTATATCTACCGTAATAAGGTGAATTGTAATACCTTCCGTTTTCCTGCTTTAATCCTTGGTTCGAAATATTCTGTTTACCAACTCTTTTAGCAATATCATAATACTGCTCATCAGTCATCTCATCACCAACTAAAGCAACGAAATCATGAAAACTCATTTTTACAATCTCTCCTGTATAAGCTGTATCCCTGAAATAAGGGTCTTTAGAATATGGAAGAATCAAGTTAGCAGGATCTACATATCTTGCCTTGATATCATTATTCTCATCAAAGTAAGTTCTAGTAGCACCAATCTTTAATACAATTAAATCTCTGATTACTCTTTCCTTAACTTCCTTCTCAAAGTTATTAGCATTCAATACAAAGTCAATACAACACTCCATAGCTATCTCTATAGCTTGCTTTAATGTTGTTTCGATTAAGATGTCCGCTTCTTCTTTATCTTTCGGGACAGGTAACGACTTATCTACTAATGGGAATCCTGTCTCCTGCTCAAACTTAGCAGAATCAGCAGCCATTAACATATTAGCATAAATCTTATCCTTCTCTTCTTCAAACTTAGCCATAGACGATTCATCCATCGCAATAGCCTTAACCTTAAACTCTTGGTTGATCATCTCACCAACAACAAGGTTTACAAATTTAGGAATAACAGATACAGACTGCCAATCAAGATTCAAATAAGAAGTATCTCCATTTAAGTCCATTAAATCTTTGAACTTATCAATACTTGACAATCCCTCAGCAGCTTTACGGTTTTCTACGTACCTAGAGATTCTATTATAAACAGAATACTCTGAACTTCTATATCTTCCATAGATAGCCTTTGCGTACTTTAAACCATAGCTTTTCTTACCTTTCTCCTCTGGTGATAATGATGAATCAGGGAAATTAGGGATCTTATTTTTATCTGTAGCCATTCTTCTTACAAAAAAATATTTATACTAACAAATGTAAGTAATTATTTTAACTACCTACAATCGTCTACCTCTCTTATATGATTTAACAAACCTTCCAACATTCCTACCTTCCTGTTTAGGCTTTTTTCTAGTGTATCGCTCTTTAGCAAATAAACATAAAACAGCTCCTACAAATTCATCATAGTCTGTCCATTTCTGAGGGTTGAACTTAATCCAACACTTTAACAACTCATTGAAGTAAACCTTCCCATGTTTATCATTCTCATAGTCATAACCAGTATTAGCATAAACATACCCTTCGGTAATCTCAATAGCTCTTGCTCTAATTGCTTCACCACTCATAGGAATACCCTTTTCCTGTTGACGCTTCTTACTATATTCAGTATGAGTAAAGTCAGGTCTATCCATTAAGTACCCACCATAACCATTATTGTCAAACCAATTAATTAAACCAATCTTGTTATTCTCACACAATATCTCACAACCATAAAAAATAGACTGCTTAACCATATCCTCATAAAACATATCAGGAGTAGCTGGTCTATTAACATATTCACAAACAAAAGTCTCACTCAACTCCTGATCAAAAGGGTCTAACTTCCTATAAACATAACTAGCCCCATTAGACTTCTTATTATCTGTAGTTACTTTATGATCAAATGGATCGACTCCTGATACTATATCTAAAAAGTTACCAGGCTTTAACCCTCTTGGAGTTTGAACCTTTTTGTTTCTCTTCTCTACAGGGGGCAACCATTTTACTTTCCAACGTCCAGTTTCTGTCGGTTGCCAACCTACTATCATCTCCTGCTTATCTACCCATACGAAGTTTCCTGTTATTGGCTGTTCCTGAAGTGTGCCATTATAAGATATCTGCTCATTCAACTTGATAATATCAAACGGACTTAACTTACCCTCCTCTATAAAAGCTTCATCTATAGTTAATGGATACTTACGCTTCTCTCCTGCTAATTTAGAACCCTGTAAACCCTTTCTCCTTCTTTCGATATACGAAGAACTTCCAATCTCTATCTTCTTCCCATCTATACCTAAAACTGGTTTCTTTGGATTTTCTACAACACTATAACCATAACTATCAATAAAACCTTCAAGCCCTAAAGTGGCAGGTTTAAACCACCTTAACAAGCCAGAAACTGTAAAATCCCTATCCTGCTTCTTAGCGTCAATCAAATCAGAGTCATCCCACATATCCTTTGCAGCAGCTCCCCCTTTATCCTCCATCTCTTCAGCAGTAGTCGTATGAAGTGATTTCCCAACAACATTACGCCCCTGAACTAAACACTCCTTTACAATCTGCCATCTTTCATTTACATCTACCTCTGTAGTCTTACCATACTCATCATCATAGTAATACTTCAACTTAGAACCATCATAAGCCTCAGCAACAGAGGGTTTATAGTTAATCTCCGAGTTTAAAACCTCCTTGTAGACTTTCTTTCCTCCTTTCGTATTACGCTTAGAAGGTTCTTCAAACTTTAACGCTTGGTTAGGGTTACTATCTCCTGAATCCGTAGGTCTCAGATAATCAGGTAGTTTCTGCCATGACTTAACTAACTTCTTGAATATCATCTTCGCATCAGGGTTAGTCTTACTCTGGATTCCTCCAAAAGCATCACTATTCAATGTAATACGATTATAAATAATAGAAGTAGCTTTACCAGTCTTACCATCTCTACGATTAGTAACCTGCATCCAACCTAAACAATTCTCTAAGATTTGACAATGCCATTCTATATAAAAGAAAGTAGAATCTGAGTCCTTCCAATAAGGTACAATACCATCAATTCTCCAAAATGCCAAGTAGAAAAAGTGATCACCAGACAGAAATTCGATATTCCCATGATTGTAAAACCAATAACCGTTAATCCTACAATCTAATATCTGAGTCAAGTAATCTACCTGATCATCATCATCTAAAGATTCAAACTCTCTTTGGGATAATATCCAACTTGGAATCTCCCATCTTTGGTCTTTTATCTCCCTATCCCAGTTTGCTATCTTATGATATGCAGGTGGTTTAGGAAGTGTGATAGTATATTCAGTAACGCCATTTAATTTTATATCCCTAACTCTTTCCAATTTAGCAGGCTTCATGGCTCTTTTCGAAAGTTTACCCATTCTTTATGTTTTTCATTGCTTTCTCATAAGCTGATCCTGCTTCTCTTTCTCCTTTCTCTGAGACCAACTCTCCGATTTCATTATACATCTTATCTAACAAAGCTTGTTGAGGCTCTAACTTCTCTGCAAACTTTAACCCTCTCTCAAGAGCCTTATCCTCTTTGTCTGAAAGCTCATCTGCTGAATCTGATACTTTATACCCTGCTAATAATTTATTCCCCTGAGAAACAAAGTTCTTTAACGCTAAGTACGATTGTACTTTTACTGATTTAGCTTCGAACTCCTCTAATTTAGATTCTAGACTCTTAACATACTTACGTACCTTAACGTCTTTTATGTCTTCTGATTTCATTTTAATTTGAATTTATACATTGTCAATATAAGAAAAAACCCCCACAACGATGTTGAGAGGGTTTCCAATTAAACAATTATGAAAGAATGAAAAACAAATGAGCTTTTTATAATGCGTCGATTAATCCTTTTACTGTAGACACACTTTGAGTACAAACAACCTCTTCAGCTTTTTGGAAAGTATTCTCTGCTTGGTTGTAAAGAATTAAACTTCCACCATCTACAGCTTCGTTTACTGACCTGATTTCTAAAACTTTTAGAACTCTTGTGTATCCACCTGGAATATCAATAGTAATCTCGTAATCTGTTAGTTGAGCATCAATAGTAGCTTTCTGATCTACACCGCCTGCTAAATCAACATCTGTTGCCGTTCCAGTTGTAGTTGTAACCACTACAAAACCATCTGGAGCATCTGCTAAAGACTTGTCTGCTGAAATAGTTACAACAGCTCCTGAAACTGTAGCTGAGTAATTAGGAACACTATCATAAGTGTTAATAGCTACAGCTAAATTAAAAGCCTGAAGAGGTAAATCTCCAACCCCGTCTACTGGTGATGCTGTATCAAAGACACTAACACCGTCTACAGTTAAATCCGAGATATCACCTTCCCCTGTTAAAGTAACAGTACCTGATGATGCCGTGTTTTCTGTTTTAATAATTTGATCGTTCTCCCCGTATACATCAACAATAACGTCAA
>JAAHTG010001926.1_pt1 | contig 12844 bp, 21 predicted proteins | sample 6116081 | NCBI WGS metagenome assembly JAAHTG01 (sample SAMN13939989, study PRJNA603662) | sponge metagenome | isolation source: marine sponge | host: Mycale hentscheli | place: New Zealand | collected 2005 | reverse complement strand
TTACTCATCTTTGTTTTGGTTTAAATTCATAACACACACTCATTTATCTTTGTGGTCTAAACAAGTGTCTCCGTATATTTCAGTTGGTATCTTACCACAAACCCTACATTTAATTACAAAATGTTTAGCACCAAATATTCTTGCTAACAATCTTGTAATTGGGTTATAAAATAATACGTTTTTTGGTTTGTTATAATATTTTGCTTTCATAAGTCATTCGTTTATATATAGCTCTTAAACCCTATCCATTCGGGGGTTAAGGGATTATCTTTATCTTTAGTTTGAGAATGTATTTCCTTTACAACCTCTTTAACTTTATCTTTAGCAAACTCAGTCATCATTTTTTGGACAGACCATTGGTGTCTATTCTTATTTTGACTTATCCAATTATCAGCTTCTTCTTCAAGTGTCATATTCCTAATTGTTTAAGTAGAACCTTTAGTTCTGATTTGTTTTTAATCTTTCCTTTAAATATTAAATTTTGACTTATCCAAGTATGAGGATGCTTATAAGTTTTCTTATGGATTGCAGTTCTGCCTCCTTCATAAAAATAACCGCAATAGTTTCCTTTACTAAAAGTACCTATTATTCCACCAGGTAGTATCTGCTCCATAGAATACTCCCACCCCAAACTCTCTATATCTTCTCTGTCTAGGTATTTAACTCTAAAATGTCCTTCAGTTAAAAACCAACTAAAATTAGGGTTAGGTCCTTTTAGTTTAAAATCTTCCTTGTGCCATTTAGTATCTAAAGGTCCTTTATATTCATGAGAAAATCCCTCATGAAACTCCTCTATCTCTGGTGTGTAATATTTCTTCTCCATTTCTTCATTTTATTTGTTTTATTATTATTCCTTTATAATTATGGTCAACAATCTGACCTAATACATTATAATATATAACCTCTTTTACTTCTTCTACCTCTATTTCCTTACTACAAACTACAGCTCTAAACACTTCACTGTTGCCATCAAAGTCAATCTGCCTTAGACGATAATAATTAATTTTACTATCAGGAAAGTAATGCATAAACGAGTACTCTAAAGTGTTGTTAGAGTTACCTGCTGCTTGTATTGTTTGTAAACTATACCAATTAAAGCCGTCTATTGAATGTTCTATAGTGAAATAATCATTATTAATTTCTGTAGCCGTTAGCCAGCTTAATAATATATTATTATCTACTACATCACAATTAAAACTAACAAGTTCTATTGGCAATGTCCCTATAGTACCTTTAATAGTAAATTGAGGTATATCATAATAATAAACTAGAACTTGTCTAGGATTTCCTCCAACATAAGAATTAGATATATCTACAGGTGTCTGATATGGTCCCCCTTGATTATACCTCCACGAAATTAAATTAGAACGATACCATATAATAAAAGGAGGGTCTGTCACAAGTCTAAGCCTAAATTGTGTAGACGTATTTGGTATAATTGTCCTAACAATATTAGTTGTTTGTAAACCTGTTAAAACTGTATCACTTACCCAAGCTCCACCATCAAAATAGTCAAAATACATATAATCCCAACCATTTTCAATAATGCCACTTATAGGAAAACTAATAGTAGCATTCCCACTTATAGTAGTTAAGTCATATACCGGGCTTGTTGCTGTAATAGTAGATGAATTTAAGTAGGGGGTTGACCCAAGATTAAATGATAAGTAGTTTTCTGCTCCACCATAGTTTTGCACACCACCACCATTATTAATAGTCCACTCCCCTACTCCTCCAAAAGAATCAAAATCTTCTACTAACGAAAATTGAGCGTTAATCGTAACATTTACCAGTATACCTAATAAAAATGTAATATAATTGTAACATTTATTCTTCTTCATACGGTGAAATTATATATATTTCTACGTTACCTAAGTGGTTACCGTTACTATCAATAATATCAACGTATTTAGAAGTTAACTCATCTTTTTGTTTTTTAGTTATATACAAAAGGTCTTCCACCCCAAAGGTGTATAATTGTTCTTTTTTTTCAACTGTTCCCATTTTATTTTAATTTTTTAGCATCAGATATATTAATACTAAATTTCTTAGTTTTTCCATTTTTAGAAATTAATAGTTTTTCTTCTTTTACGCCAAATAAAATGAGGACCTTATAAAGGTCCCCATTATATTCAACTGATTTATAAATTTTCTTTAGAATCATATTTTTTAGTTGTAAAATTTTGTTGCATTTCTATAAAAGGATCTTTTACTGAAAATTTATTTTTATACTTTTCAGTTTCTAAATCTATTAATCCTGAAGCTTCTAAATCTCTATCAATAGTTATATGACTACTATAAGGTAGCCCTTTATTTAACTCCTTTTCAAGTGTTTTATAAGCAAATTCTTCCTTATATAAAACTCCATATATTTGATGTTTCTTTCCTAAATCATGAAAAGAAATTATAAGTTTTTTATAAGGTAGACTAAACTGTGAAAACTTAGATTTTTTAAAAGTATCAAAATCCTCTTTGTACCATTTAGGAACTTTAAGAACTTTCATAGTATGTAACTTATCTGTATCATAAGATCTTTCAAACAATGATGAATGTGATATCTCTTCTTCAAATGATAGAAATTCTCTAGAACCAATAAATTTATATAATAAAAAAATATGAGAGTCTAATTCTGGATAATTCTCGTCACCGATAAATACATTTATCAGACTTTTCTTAATATCTATGACTTCATTAGAGACCATAGGTAAGATATAAGAATAAGATTTTGTTTTTTTCATAGCCATCTCACTTTATCCAAATATAAATAATTATATGGATCTCTCAAAAGCCCCTAAAAAAGATATACCATTGTTCTCATAAATTTCAGAATGATAATCCCATTTATTAGTTGCTTTATGCCATAATAATTGCTCCATAAGTTGTCTGTATCCTTTAACTTCATTATTGTTAAAATCTCTACCACCATTTTCTCCTATATCCAAATCTGAGTCTGTAACTCTATATATCATAGGAGGATTTTGATTAGCCATTTCAGCAACAATAAATTCAAAAGGTTCTACAGTATAACCAGGATATTTATCCATAGTCCACTGAATAACACCTTCTGTATATAAAGAAGCTTGAATATAATACTTCCAATAAATAAAACTAGATCTAAAATTTAATACAGGTTTTCCTGTAGTTTTTAAATCTTTAGGAGATATAGTTTTAGAATTATGATTAATAACAATAAGGTCTAATAGAGCTTTAGACTCTATATCTACCTCAACTGTATCTACCATAGGATCTATAACATTCTTTACCGTGAATATTATAGGAACTTGATACATAATCTCTATACCTTCAGGAAGATTAGATTTTTCTGTAAAATATTTACCACTATATTCATTAGTTTTAAGAGTATCTACAACAGCTTTAATCTGTGCATATGTTTCATAATCAAGAATATTTTTACCTGAAGAAACTACAATAGCATCATAATAAGGTTGTCCTTCTTTTTCCCATTTAGCATCAGTAACAGTAGTTTTATAACCAGATACTGTCTGAGCTATACCTCTATCACCATTTTCTAACATAGATTGAACATAAGCCTGCATTTGTTCACTTTTAGGTTTAGTAGCTGTCATCACATAATACTGACTGTGAAAAGCATCTTCTCCATCAGTAAGTAAACAATCCACAGCACTACCTTTAATCATAGCTAAAGTTTCCTCTTGTTTAGCTTCTTTATAAGCTTTAGGACTATAATCTAATTTAGATAATGAAGAATAATTTACTGCATCATGTGCCCTATATTCTTTCTCAGTCATAGGTTTAATTTTTGTTTTTTGCATTTAAAGTTAATTTAATAATTAGTAAAAAAGAAGGGGAGATTGCTCTCCCCAACTTATTAATATTCAGGAGACCATTCTTCAGTAGATGTTCCATCTTCTGCAGGCTCCAATACCTCATGCTCTTTATGTTCTTCAATGTTCGTCGATGTTTCAGGAGAAGCTACTTCCGCAGCTAATTCTTCTTTAACGTCTTTTTTAGCTAATTCAGATTCATTATTATCAACAGCTTCTTCAAGCTCTTCAAATTCAGTATCATCAATTAGTACAAAAGGTAAAACTTTAGTAGAAATTGTTTTTCTACCCTTAAGCTTATCATGCTTAAATAAAGAGAATACCTCACTTTTTCTAAGATTGTACTTTTCTTGAATACTTTTACCTTCTCCTTGGTAATGTTTGTCATCTTTTGTTCTAGTATATCCTTCTTGTAAGTCATTAAGGATTCCAGAAATTGTAATTCTAATTGGTTCTTCCATTTTTTAATTATAGTTTTTAAGGTACGAAAAATCGTCACCTTGATTAGTGATAAATTGATTATATAAATTAGACAAACAATCTTTATATTCTTTAGGATTGTTAGTTTTTGGTATAGTGTAATGATTAAATAAAGATGCAAAATCTTCCTTAGTTACTTCAATAATAGGCATACCTGCGTCAACACATACAGCTTTTATTTGTTTTCTATATCTAGGTCTGATATTTTTAAATCTACTATGAGGAATATCAAAATCATCTCTTACCCATAATTGTAAAAACCTAGTATCTATAGGTTCTCCTAATATAAAAGACGCTTTTATAATAGGTATATATTTAGGTTGAGTAATTATCATAACTAAAGTTTCTATATTTCCAGTAGATTTATCCCATTCAGATAATACATATGGTGATGCAGTATAAGACAATGGATAAGTTCTAGATCTAAATTTAAGTTGATTATTATCACTCCCTTTCCAGAAATGATTAAATAAATCATCATAATAACCAGATTCTCCCCAAGATATACTATTATCTTCTACTTTATAGTAAAAAGGAGATTTAATATAATTATTAAAAATATTTACAGCATCATCTAAAACAGTAAGATATTCTTTATTATTAGTAACTTCAATAGATCTCCATCTTTGTCCACGCACTTCTAATTTTGCTAAAGACTGTTTAATAATATATTTAGCATATGGAGAAAGTGAATTATAATGATTAGCATATTTAACATCTACTTTAGAACTAAAATTAACTGATCTATAATTAGAGATAGAAAATTCATTACTTTCTTTATTAATAGCTAATAGAGGAACAAATTCTTTTTTATAAGAACCTATATTAAGGCATTTTGATGAAACTATCTGCCCTCTATGATGATACCTATTTGTATTAATATCAATATAAAATTTATTTTTAATATTTAATTCCTCTGTCATAATATCACATCTTGAGTTAAAGTAGGTAATTCAATAGTAGTTTTAAAAGGTACTTCTCTAAATGCATGCTCTGATATACTATTAGCCATATAGTTATTAAATGTTGCAACCATATAACCAGCAGTAATAGCACCACAATGAGATGTAGCTTTCATTGAACAAGGTTGATCTTCAACTTCTGAGTCTTCAAACAATTCTTCTTCATACTTATCTTCATTATTTTTAGTAACTGATATTATCTGAGCACTCTCAGCTAACATTCTACCATCAATAAAGATTTTTCTATCTTCACATTCCTTCCAACGATTAAACATAGTTTTTCTAGCAGTCATATTATCAAAAGCAGAAAACATTATAGGCATAGAAAAAGAATCTCTCTCATATCTACCCATACATGTAATACTATTATCGCAATATCCTAATGATATTGTATGCATAGCACTTGCTTTATTACTACCTACAAATGATTTAGCATATAATTGACCGCCTAAATTAGTTTCATCAATTATATCATCATCATAGAGATAAATATCACACTCCTGTCTTGCTAAGAAGAAGGTTAACCAACTTCCTATACCACCTGCTCCCCCAACTAGAATTTCTATTCTAGGGGAAAACCAACTAGCGTCAGAAAATCTAACACTAGTAGGCTTACCTTTCATATCTATAGCTTCCATTATAACACTCCAAAAGATTTATTATAACTTTCAGTATCCATAACTTCTTCTATAGCATCTTGTTGTAATCCTGAAATAAATTCATATAATAAATATTCATTCATATTTTTAGAATCTCCTAACCATTCTATAGCTTGACTAAATAAAGCACATGCTTTATTAGGATCTTCTAACATAGGTATATATAAAAGGTCATTATGCATTGTACTAATAAGATACTCTTCTACCTCTTCTATACTTGATACACCTATATAAGTAGAATAAGCAATAACCCCATTCTCTGACATAGATAAAGAGGGGTCTAATTTATGAGTACCTAAACTAATAAGGTCAATCATAAATCTTACCATCATTTCTTCAGGAATAGCTTCTATACCTTCAGCATCATTAATGCCGTCTTGTAAAGTGAGCTGCACATTTTTATCGTATCTCCTTAATGGAGAAATATCATGTTGCTTACGAAAACCTATAGAATTAGAAGATTTATTCCAATCATTTCCCCATACATATTTTGATTCATACTTTAGTTTAGAATTAAGTTTATTCTTATCTTGAATTTTATTAATCTCTCCTAATAAAGTAATATTTGAATCTTTTTTAGGCATAACAATATCAAGATCAATAGCATATATCACATTTTCTTCTCTATCTACTTTATTATTGTTACAAAGATGAGAAGATAGTTTTATACCTTTAACAGATACAGAACTAGTTCCTTTAACTTCTCTAGTACCCATAAAGCACAATCTTGCACAATAGGATTTATCAAAGTTTACAATAAGAGATAGATAATAAGCATGATTAGGAGTATTATCTTTCAATTCTTGATTATCTGTACCACTAAAATAAGCTTTCATATTATGATGTGTGTGAATATGACCTAATCTCCATTGATCATCAAGAGCATCAGGGTACATGTCATACATATCCATAATATTCTCATCAAATTCATATTCTGTATAAGCACTAGTCCCTATATCCATAGGAAACAATCCCTTTACTACTACATCTACATTACTATCAATGTCTCCATTAACAGTATATAGCAATACTCCAGACCACTCTTTAGCACCTACAACTGTATGTAATAAATCTATTTGTTCTTCTATTTGCTTATTTATATTAAGCACACCCCTAATATTAGATATAATAATAGGGTAATCCATTTTTTCTTTATTTTCCATAATTTTTTATAAAATATAAATTCATTCTATTAGTTAATACTTTATTTACATATTCTGCTATTGCAGTTTTAGTTCTCATTATTAAATTATCATCATCTTCCACTTTTAATCCATCATTATTAATTATTCTAATTACTTTTTCCCCCCTAAACATTAATTTAGAGTTAGTCTGATAATCATCATTAAGACTTTTAATATTATGTAACATAACTCTAGCACTACTATCAGGAGGAACTTCTATTCCAGAAGGTGTTGTATAAGTCATAGGACCTATTTCATTAGTTGTTAAAATATCTATAATAATGTCATTTTCAAAAACAAATCTAAGAGAGCTATTATCCCATTTACAAGGTATTTTTATTTTATTAGAAATAACTTTTTTAAAAGCAGATACCATTTCTTCCTTAGAAACACGTGCAGAATTTTGTATTCTTATTTCAGTCATTCTATGATAAGGGCCACCATCAAGAGATTCCCATCTTACATAAGCATCTAATTGATATAAAAATAATTCAAATAATATTTGGTCAAAATCATTTTCCATAATAACCCAATCATTTTTTAAATCAGCCATTTCAGATGATCCTAAACAAAAAGGTACAAAACTATCAAGACCACTAGAAGGTAAATGAGAATGAGAATATTTAGTAGAATGCTCTTCATACGTCATCTTTCCTCTATATCCTTGTAATTCTGTTAATTTAACATTAGAGCCATTAATTTTATATCCTATCTTAACATATAAATCTTTTATAATATGTTTATTATCATTTTTATTAGATATTTCTATTTCAGGAAATTTTATATAAACTATATAATGATTTAATAAGTCACTTCTTAATTCATTTTGCATATCCCAATTACCAGGATAAATAGCCTCTAAAGACTCCCACATTTTTTTAATAATGGGATTATTTGATGCTATAGAAGGGATATAAGAATCAATCTTTTGTTCTATTAATATTTCTTCCATAATTTAAATAAAGGGGAGCACAAGGCCCCCCTTATTATTACATTCCTAATTCTTCTTCAAGTTCTCTAGCTTGTGCAGCTAATGCATCCGTATTAACAGAGATTCTACCCTCGTCTATATCTTGGATAACACCATTAAACGCATCATCAAACTTTTCTTTAAGAGAATATAATAAATCTCTAACAGATACATCTGGAGTTAAATTCTGCATTACTTCTTTAGCACCTTCAGTACCTTTAGCACTTGCTTTAGCTCTTGTACTTTTAGATACACCTGATTTAACTTTAGTAGGATAAAGAAATACTGTTGCATCTCCTTGTGGAAGTTGTGCACCATCACTTTCTAAAGTTGTTCTATTTTCTCTAACTACAGCTTTCATACCTGATGTATTTACACTTGTAGCTAAATCTTTTATCTCTCCCCAAGTATTAACATCTGTTGTTATTACTTGAGATTCATTAGTTTGTGTTGAAAAAATTGTTACTTTTCTTGACATTTTTGTTTAATTTTTAAATTTATTAATAAAGGTTTCCATAAAAATATTATAAGCCTTTTGAACTTTTACAAGGCGGCTTACATCTTCCCTGCAAATAACAATGTCCTTATTAGGGACATCTATTCTGATATCTAATATATACTTCTTAGCTTCGTCTAGTTTATCTTCTAAGATTTTTCTTACTTCGTTAGAAGGAAGAGCTATCTCATCAATAGACAATACTTTTCTAAGAGTAATGATACCTTTCTCATCATACTCCATTGTATAAAATGTTAAATTAGTATAAGAATACTATTATAACACTATCTGATTTTGATGTGGACTCCTGGATTATCTTTATCATAGCTATACCAATCACCTTTCTTTTTAAAAGGCATTGGTATAAAATAATCCATATTATCATCTTCTATATAACCATGTGCAACCATAAGGTCAGCAATGATTTGTACAGCATTATGAAAGTCAAATTTATGTTTACTATTTCTTACAAAATGAAATTCTATTACATTAGCCACAGATTTATCAAGCTTATCAAAAAATTGCTTATACTGTGCAAACTTATTTTCCCTTGTTTTATAGCCAACTACTATTTGCTTAGATGCAGAGTATCTTTGAACACCCATTTCTCTAAGATACTTCATAACTGTTTTAGATGGGAATATACCTTTCCTAGTCTTAATTTTACTATTCTTTAAAGAAGGTACATTACCACTTATAAATATACTAGACATAATTAATTAGATTCTTTATAAGCAAATCTAATTCTTTTTCTCCATTTTTCTTATAAAAATCAGAAGGATCCTTTTCCATACATATTGGATTATTAATAGTTTTTAATTTATACTTCGTACTATGTTCTCTAGATGCTTTAAGTCCAGGGATATCATTATCATAATAAATGATAATTTTATCCCAAGACTGTTTTAGTTCATTGATAATATCAGATGATATAACCGTATTCTCAGATTGTGGCGCTACTGCTGAATAACCCATTGACCTTAAAGTCATAATATCTTTAAGTGATTTAGTTATAAATAGTAGCTCACCAATCTTCGGTATCTGATTTAATCCTTGAACTATAGAGGCATCACAATTAGTTACCCACTTCCAATCTGGATTTTGTGGGCGAAGTATTTTGTATCTATAATCTCCAAAATAATATGCAAAAGCATGTTCCTTTTTAGGAACTGTTATATATGTACTGTTTATGTAATAATGAGAAATCTCTTTTACGCAATATTCTTGCAAGAGCTCTTTAGTTATTCCAAAGTTATTCCAATAAGCAAGACCTGCATTGCTAAAAGATTTAGATACTATTCTAATATCTGTAGCTATTGGTCTTGGTTGCTTAGTGATATGAACTCCTTCATAACCCATAGTTTTGTTAACAACTTCTCCAGTATGTAATCCAAGATTAAAATCATTGGAAATTACTTTTAAAGCCTCATAGAAATTAAGATTATACTTCTTTTGTACATAAGAGAAAACATTGTAGGTTTCCCCACTAGCAAAATCTCTATATATTGTATACCCAGAAGGTAATAGCTTAATACTACAAGATGGATGTACATCCTTTCTTAGTTCTGAACAAAACTTTTTACTAGGGCTCTTGAAGTCTTTTATATAATATCTAAAGATATCATATTCAGTAACTTTACTAAGAATATTATTCTTACTCAGTTCTTCATATCCTCTAGTCTCATACATATGCTAATTTGATTAATAATTATAAAAGAGGGGAAGATTACTCTTCCCCTTTATCTTTTACCTAAATACTACCAAGGAGATTCATTATCTCCGTCTCCTGCTAATGGATCATCGCTCTCAATATCTGCTGGAGCTAATCTTACCATATCATATTTACCATTTTCATCAAACTTAAGCTTAGAGTCAGCTATAGCTACAGATGTAGGCTCAACAAATCCAAAAGCAGCTATTTCTGCTTTAAACCAGTTGTTTTTCTTTACACCATCATCTCCTACTTTACCTTCAATCTCAGTACCTTTAAGTTTAAATCTTCCCATTAAACCTGTAAATACAGAAGCTAATGCACTTGCATATTCTTGGCTATCATTCACTGATATAGCATCTAGCTTTTCTCTAACACCTAATTTATCCGCTAAAGTAACAAGTTTAGACTTAGTAAATTCCCAAGCTTTAGGACTTAACCAATAAGTAGTTTCACAAGTTTGACCTGCATCTTCTAACTCTTTCATAGGCTTACCCTCAAGAGTTAGTTTAATACCAGGAGTTCCTCCTTGTGATTGGTAAAATTCAACATTTTTAATTTTCGCAGTGTGTATTCCAGGTTTCATGAACTTAGATACATACTCTTTTTCTTCAACAACATGTCCTGCCGTAGTAAAATTCATAGTTTTAAAATTTAATTGTTTAATAATAATTTAAATTGATAATTGTTTTTCTAAAGACTTAGCATATTTATTTAAGTCTTCTACTTCTGTGAAAAAAGCAAAATCGCTTAATTCTTTTGTGGTATAGATTTTTATATTGGTAGCTGTTCCCATTAGCCATTCATAATGCATCATTAAATAACAATCGTCATTTAATTTAGCCACTATTTCACCTTGGAAATTTCCATCAGTACCATATAAGCCTACTAATCCGTTTTTCATAATGTTTAATAATTAATTATTTATATATAATCTCCAATGATTATCCGTAATATTCGTCCATAGTTTTAACTACTAATCCTAAATCATTAGGAATGTATTTATCTGCAAACATATCCATAGGACTTTTTGCTGGATAAGTTCCATCATTATTAGTAACAAATCTATACTCTACTTCTCCACTATCTTTAGTCTCTACATCAGTAAAGAGTAATACAGTAAATAAGCCTGCTGGATTAATTTTATCATCCAACAATTTACCTATGGTCTTAATCTTAATAGTAGGTTTAGCACCAAATTCCCCTGGTACTGTATCACTATGTGTTAATACAAACACTTTAAGATCTTCTCTCAATGCTTTTCCTGCATTAAGCGTACTCCAAGCATTTTTACCTATCTCAGTAAATTTCTCAAAACCCTTTTCAGAACTTCTTCTCATAAATTCATTAGACATGGTATATTGCCAATCATCTATAATTAAATTTGTTATTTCAGGTCTATTATCAGATATAGCTTTCATAAATTTTAATATGTCTACTGTTTTATCTGATGCAAAATAATTACCTGTTTTACCTTCAAACTTAGTATAGTTTTTTTTCCATCCTTTAAAGGGCAATGGTTTCCCCACACAATTCACAACTGCTGTATTTTTTGGATCCAACGTTCTACAAGCAGTACTTTTTCCTGTACCACTCTCTCCTACAACTCCTATTAATTCACTCATAATAATTTTTTAATATTTTTTTGTAATTATTTAATTTTTCTTGATCTTTTTCTAAAGTTTCTCCAGGTTTATTACCTTTTCTAAGCTGATATTTTAATATATTACCTTTTAAAAAGCCGATAAACTCACTTTTAGTTAATGTTGATTCTATTATATCTATAGCTTCTGTACCAGACCATATTTCGTAATAATTTACATCACTCATTTTTTAATTTTATTTACCTATTATATTTTTTAATTTTACTACATCTTTATAAAGATCATCTCTACCTTTAAATACAGAAGCTTTTGGTAATTCTCTAAAATAACCTACTTCTCCTACAAACTGAAGACCTATACGTACATCGGCTTCACCATCCCTATTCTTAAGAATAGAAACTGATCTAAACCTATCTTTTAACTTAGTTATATCATAACCTCTAAAATCTTGTACTTCATGTCTCCGTGGACTAAACAAAGTCATAATAACATTAGCATCTTGCTGAGTGTTACCAGTATCTTTAAAGTCACTTAACTTAGGCTCTATCATATCCATTTTAAATCTATCAGCACTTGTGTTAGACCTATTTAACTGCTGGACTACAACAGGAATATAATTAAAGTTATTCCTAAGAGGAATAAGATATTCAGTCATCTTGTCTATATTTTCTTTAACATTCATTCCTCTTTCTCTTTTCATTAATGATATATGGTCTATTACAAGAATTACATATTCATTAGGATTATGAGGGTCATATTTATCAAAGATTTCTATATTCTTTTGACCATTAAATACTTCTTTCTTAGTTATTTTACCATTTGCTCTTGCATAATCAAGCATAAATTTATTTATACCAGTTGGATTTATATTTTCATCAATAATTGTTAAAATATCTTCCATCTCATAAAAATGGTCTTTAGTTGTACATACAGCATCATATATCTCTTGACTAATTCTATTCTTACCTCTAG
>JAAHTG010001925.1_pt1 | contig 12845 bp, 9 predicted proteins | sample 6116081 | NCBI WGS metagenome assembly JAAHTG01 (sample SAMN13939989, study PRJNA603662) | sponge metagenome | isolation source: marine sponge | host: Mycale hentscheli | place: New Zealand | collected 2005 | reverse complement strand
AATCTGCCATTCTAGATCCTAAATCCCCTTTAATTACTGAATCCGTTCGTAGGTAATATAGAGTTTTTACACCTAATTTCCAAGCTTCCATATGAACCTGATTTATCCATTTAGGGGAATCATTAGGGTCAAATGATAAGTTTAAAGATTGTGTTTGATCTATATATTTTTGCCTTTCAGCTGCTTGTTTAACTAATTCTAATTGGTTTGTTTCTGAAAATGTTAAAAATACATCTTTTTCTTCTGCAGATAATATGTTATCTGGAAGTCCTAATACAGATCCTCCTTCTTGTAACATTTGTTTCCACCATTTTTCTTTATTTTCACCTTTAGATTCAAGTAATTCTTCTAATGATTTATTTTTTCTAATAAAAGTACCTTTAGCACCATTAAAAGTATAAACATTAGCAGGTAAAGGTTCAATACCAGCACTAATACCACCACAAATAACAGAATTAGAAACTGTAGGAGCTACTGCTAATAAATGAGTATTTCTCATACCAGTTCCTCTACACCATAAAGGTTCTCCATATTCAGCAGCTAAATCCATTGAAGCACTTTCTGCTTCACTTCTAATTTTATTAAATATATTTCTAGTATGAACTGTAGAAGCTACTGAGTTAAATGGTAATCCTTTTTGTTGTAAAAATGTATGCCAACCCATTACACCTAATCCTAATGCTCTACCTTTAGAAGCATGTTTATGAGTTCTTTTTAATGATTCTTTACCATTAGATTTATCAATAAATTCTTGCATTACACCATCTAAAAACCAAATTGCAGTTTGGATACAATCTGTGTCTTTAAATTCTTCCCATTTAGCTAAATTAAGAGATGATAAACAACAAATAAATGAATGTTCTTCATCTGTAAATAAAGTGATTTCAGAACAAATATTAGTCATAGAAACATCTAAATTATGCATTCTATAAGCTATAGGATTATTTTTATTAACATTATCTTTATACATGACATAAGGTTCTCCTGTTTCCATTCTTGATTTAAGAACTTTAGCCCATTTATTCATTGATTCTGGGTCTCTAGCTTCTAATTTTCTCATAAATGAATCACCTACAACAACACATTGATGTAAATTTAAACATTGTCTATTTGGATCACCCTTCGGTCTACGAATTTGTAAAAATTCTTCTATATCTCCATGTTCAATATCTAAATTAACAGATGCTGCTCCTCTTCTAACATTTCCCTGATTAGTTGCTATAATTGATGAATCATATATTTTAGCCCAAGGTACTACACCTTCACTTTTACCATTACCTGAAATGTATTCTCCACGTTGTCTAATACGAGATAACGAAATACCTACACCCCCGCCGGATGCTGTTAACTTCATTAGTTCTGCGTTAGTTAAACCGATTCCACGTATTGAATCTGGTGTATCAATACCAAAGCATGATATTGGTAAACCTCTATCAGTTCCCATATTTGATATAACAGGTGATGCTAATCCAATCCAACCATTCCAAATATATTTAAAGAATTTATTTGCTAATTCTGGTTTTTTAAGTCTATTAGCTGAGGCATTTGCTACTCTTTTATATGCTGCTTTTACTGTTTCACCTGGGAGTAAATATCCTTTAGATATTGTTGCTAAAGAAATTTCATCCATCCACTCAGGATATTCTTTTCCTGGTGTCCATTGGCTATAATCTACTATTAAATTGTTATCCATATTATTCTGCTACACTTTCTGCTGTTACTCTTACATTTGAAATAGTATATTCTGATCCACCTTTACATAAATCAGACCAACCACTACAATTAGGGTCACTATAATTATATAAATTATCAGGATTAGGTGAAAATCCTTGCCATAATGAAGCAACAACTTTATATCCTTTTTCCATGTTTTCTTTTAAACCATCTAAGCTAGTTAATCCACTTCCTGGACCTGCTTCATTATTTTTAAAATCATATACTACTACACTATTATCTCCTTGAACATAAGTAGTTGTCATATTAGTATAATCATCATTAAATTCAGTTACAATATTAAATGGTAATGAAGGATCTATTTTACTTGCATCTACAATACCAGTACCAGTTGTTCCAGTAAAGCAAGAAGTATCTCCTCCTAAAAATGCCCATTGATAGTTTTGAGTTTTATTTATGTGTATTGTTGCCTGAGTAGCTACATTTCCATTAGTTTCTAAAAAATCTATTTCATCACAACAGTTTGTACAACCATCACCAGAATCACAATATTCCGTTTCATTCATAACTAAATAAAAAGTTCCATTAACAAACTTTTGACCTGCTAATTTTGAAATATCTACTGTTGCTGAGATTTTAGAAATATTTTTATATCCTTGAGCAGAACGAACTCTACCTGGGTTGAAAAATACTTTATCCTCTCCAATTACAGGAGCACCTTGATCACATCCTTGATTTGAGTCTAGATTAAAAGTTGGGGTAAATACCTCATTGATTGATTTTTCATTGTTACATCCTAATAATAATAGGGTTAAAAGTATTAATTTAATTGTTTTCATTTTTATTGTTTTTTATTGTTAAAATATTGATGCGGCATCCCAATTTTGAACACCTTTACTATAATTAGTTACTCTATTTGCAAAGAAATCTGTATGTTGTTTTCCACCTGAAAGATTATCAAACCAACTCATTCTTTGTACTGCGTCTTGATCTATACCATTCACTATTGCTTCATATCCTAAATCACTCATTTTAGTATTTACTCTATGTTTAATAAAAGATATTAAATCATATTTTGGGCAACCTTGTAAATCTCCCATTTCATATACTTTATCAATAAAATCTAATTCTAATTTTAAAGATAATTTAGCTGCTTCTTCAATATCAGCTTTTAATTCTGGAGTGTTAAATTCAGGATGTTCTTGTAATAAGGTTCTAAATAACCAACAACCAGCATTTGAGTGTAATGATTCATCTCTAATACTCCATTCTACTATTTGACCTACTCCTTTTAGTTTATTATCTAATTTAAATGATAATAAAACTGCAAATGATGAAAATAAATTAACACCCTCTGTAAATGCAGAAAATATAGCTAATGATTTAGCTCTTTCATGCCAATTAGGAGTACCATCATGTGAATCTCTAACTTCAGTTAATGCTTCAATTTTAGCCATTGTAGCTTCATCTTCTAAAAACTCACTAAAATCATCTAAACCTAATTCTTCATTTAATAAACTATATGCTTCAGCATGTATAGTTTCAAAGGCACCAAATGTAACAGCCATTTTAATTACTTCTGGTTTTCTAAACCATTTTGTTACTAATGATGACCAATAATCATTTACTACAGTTTCTGTTTGAGCAAATCCCTTTAAAATCGAACCAATAATAGTTTTTTCCGTATCAGTAAGATTTTGTTTCCAGTCATTAACATCACTCATCATTGGTACTTCTGTATGTAACCAATGTGCTTGTTGCTGTTTCATCCAATAATCATGTGCTTCTGGATATTCAAAGGGTTTATAAACGATACGTTCCTGCAATAGTGATGTTTTTGCCATTTTTAAATTGTTTTATTAAGTTATTTTTTTAATTCGAAAAAACCTGGGTCGTAAGCCTTTTTTAGTTTTGCTCTGTCAAACTTATCAACATCAGTATCAAACTTATTTGTTTTTGGTGATTGAGATAAATGTTCTTCTTCACTTAAGTCTGTATTATAATTATGTACTTCAAAATGTCCTGTAGAAGTATCTGCTTTAACTGCAAATGTAAGACCATCTATACCATATCTATTTTTCATAATATGAAATCTACCTGTGTTGTTAACTTTGTCTTCTTTTTTCCTTGATAAAGACATCGCGAAATCAGAAATCATCAGCTTATCATAAGAACCAGCTGCTTTGTCTCCTTCGATTATCTCATCATTGGCACCTGCCCTATTTACTTGAGAGACTGACCAAATAGGTATGTCTAATTCTCTCGCAAGGCCTTTTGTGCTTGTATAAATATCATCAATTTCGTCCTTACGCTCTCTATTTTTGCGTTTTGATGAAAGTAAGTCAACATAATCAATTATTATTAAATCTGCCTTTACACCCATTCCTTCTACTTTTTTAAGGTGTGATTCAATTGTTGACATAGTCGCACGACCTGTGGGGTATTCTTTAATTATTAACCTACCTGGCAATTGAGGAATGATTTCTTCTGCTTTTACTTTAAGTGATTCAGTTTGGTTAACTGGTATATTTGTGAAAAAAGCGTCATATCGTTTTCCAACATAAGCTTCACCTAATTCTAAAGTATAATGCAAAACATTATACCCTAACCTAATAGCATATCCTCCTAATGCAACTAAAGACCAAGATTTACCACCTCCTGGGCTACCAAATATGAGGCCAAAATCTCCATTTCCCAATCCGCCTTGTAAAATATCATTAATTTTTGCCCATGGCGTTGGTATAATTGTCCTTGAATTTTCTCTATATCTTTCTTCAATGTCTTTAATATATTCATGTCCTACATTTTTATCTTGTCCTGCTTTTAATGCCCCTTCAACTAAAAATCTAATTCCTTCAAAATCACCTGCTTTCAATAAATCAACTGAGGACATTAATGCTTTTTTTAATTGTTGATTTCTACAGAAATTAGTAAATTCTTCTTGTACATACTTTAAATCTTCATCTGATGCTACATAGGCTAGCTTTAGTTGCTCCTTAATTGATAATTGTAAAACATCATTATCAACTTTTTGTAATTCAACTTTTAAAATTTCTAATGTAGGAGTAGTATGATACTTATCATAATATTTTAGAATTTGTTTAATAGCCCACTTATGTGCGCTATTTTCAAAAAACTCTTCACTAATAATATCATGTATATTAACTAAAAAATCTTTATGTGTTAATAACGATGAAAGAGCTTTTATTTGAAAATCGTGTCCGTACTGATTTAGTGTTTGTAATGTCAATTTTTATAACCTTTAAAATGTAAAAATATATCTTTTAACCATGTCTCTAAATTCCTAATCATCCCTCCTAATTTATCTTCGTTGTAAAACGAAACAAACATATCAGGATTAAATTCAGGTATGTCTTCTGCTATTAAATCATCTAAATAATCCTTTTCTCTATCATCAATCATTGGTTTACTTAGATCCATAATTTTATAGTTAGTTTCTAATCTATTTTGATCTTGAACTATGCGTGAATATACAACGTGATCTTTAAATTTCCTAGCAGATATGTCAAAAATGTCATTTAGTGTAAGTGATTCGGTTTGTAATTCAGGAAACTTTTTAAATATTCCCTTTACACCTAATCCTTTAACACCTGGGATTTTGTCTGAACTATCACCTAATAATGTTTTGTATAGAATAAAATTTTCAGATAGTACGCCAAATTTTTCTTTAACTACCTTAGGAGTATAATATTCTTTTTCCATCGGTCTATAAAGTATAATTTTATCAGTTACTAACTGTACAAAATCTTTGTCGCTTGAAACAATAAAACACGTTGAATTATGCTTTTCTACTAATTTTTCAGCTAATACCGCGATAATATCATCTGCCTCGACTTTATCAATGACTGTTGTTTTAACAGGTAACATTTTTAGATATTGAATAATTCTAACTATTTGATCTACTTTTGAATCATGTTCTTCTTCTAAATTATCAAATGCATCCCAATTAGTAATTCGCCTAATATCTCTATCTTGTTTGTACTCGGAGTGCAAGTTTTTACGGCTAGCCGTTGAACCTGCACCATCGAATACTACATAAACAGAAGTAGGGTTAGTTTGTCTGATCATTGCACCTAAAGAACGAAAGAATCCACCTAACCCTCCAATGTGAATTCCATCAGGATTTACCATATTCATCATAGCAAAGTTTCTAAAAAACAGATTTAAACCATCTATTAGTAATACTTTATCATGTCTATTTTGTACAGTTTCCTCCCCTTGCTCCTGGACTTCGTCCAGCAACTTAAATAATTCTTTTTGCTTCATAATTTATTCTGGTTCTTTTTCGAAATGTGAAATGTTTTCAACAAAATTTTCTTCAATGATATCAAAATCACCTCCACCAAGCACTTTAGCCCATTCAGCTGTATTATCTGACTTGTATTGTTTTAGTTCTTTATCGTTATCATTAATAAAACCATGTGGAGTCATAACAATTTTTCCCCTCGTAGTAACACCATTAATGTGATTTTTATCAATTTGGATGTTTACTCTTTTAGCAAATTCTACTTGCTTACCATCTTTAATTGCTTTAATTTTAGATGTACCAGCATTTGAAATATTACCAAATGTAACTACAAATGTAGAATCAAACCACATTGCAAATCCACCCTTATTCATTAGTTTTGGTTTACCCATAGGTGATTCTGCTTTTGCTGTCCATACTTTATTAATACAAACTAATGTATTAGTAAATACAGAAGATTCTTTTCGAGATAATGTAATTCTTTGATTTACACTATTTCCAAATTGAGTTGACATTGCACCAGCATTCCATTCATTATTATTTTTGTTTGACTTAATTGACATTTCACAAGGTACTGATCCAATACTATCCCATAGGAATAATAAATCATAAGGTAAATTACCTTTCTTTTGTTCGTCAATTAAATCTAAAATAAATGCTGCTACATCTTCAATTGAATGAATAGTTTCTCTATCAACATAAAGGAAATTTCCATCATAATTAATAACCTCACCATGTTCATCTTTTTCAATATTGAGTTCTAATCCCATTTGCATAGCATGTTCCCAATTCCATTTCATTTCAGTAATAATGAATACAGGTAGTATTTTACGTTTTTGTGCTGATACTGCTGCTTCAATTAGTGCTGTTGTCTTGCCTGTATCGGAGTGTCCTCTTAGTAACACAATATGTCCCATTGGAATTCCAGGAATAGAAGTAACGTCTTGGAATGCTTTTGATAAAGGTAACCATTCTTGGTCCTTAAACTTTACATTCTTATCTAGTCCTTTTTTATTCTTAAAACTTGATAAATCAAATTTAGATTGGATTTCTTTAGAGACTGCCGCCGATAATGATTTTTTCTGTTTGGCCATATTTAGAAGGGTAGATCATCTTTTTTATTATCTCCATCAAATAATGAATCAAACTCATCAGTTTTCTTTTGTTTAGCTTTTGTAGTGTCTAAAGCAAAATTACTAGATGGTTTATCATCAAAATCACTTGCTGGTTCAGATATAATATCTCCCTCACTTTCACCACCTTCAGGCTCTAACCATTTTTCTAAAGCGGATTTCATTTCATCAAATGTAAATTGTTTGAATTCCTTTTTAGGATCTGGTTGGTCTTTTAACCATTTTTCTACTAATGTAGCGTCATCACTAAGCGCAGTTTGTTTAAGTCTAACTCTAACTGAGGACTTGTTGTATTGAGTACCTGTAGCTTCTGGTCCTACTGTTTCTATAGTAAGGTCTCTACCATTTACTACATCAGTATAATCACCAATCTCATCATCCACTGCTAATGAAAGTAATTCTTCATATATCAGTTTCCCGAATTGCCATAGTCGAACTCCTTTGTCCTCCTCTCCTCTAACGATAACTGGAGCGAAAATCCTAGTTTTGGCATCTAACTTTTTAGCAAGTAGATAATTTTCTTTGCTATATTCTTCTCTTAATTTTTTCGCGAATAAAGCAATTGGGTCTTTCTCTCCCCACGTTTCAGGTGAAAGCATAACCTTATTAGTAATACCATAATAGAATTTTAATTCCGTGAATGGGTTGTTAGAATTAACGGCACTAGGCACAATTCTAATCTGTTGTTTACCTACTGTAGGTCTCCAAAATGTAAGAGAATAATCTCGTTTGGCACCACTGGCAGGTGTTTTTTGTTGGAGCGTATCCAACTTCTGTTTAAGCATTGATAAATCCATAATTTTTATAACTTTTTTTAATGTAACTGTAATATACGAAGCAAAGATTGGGCCTCCAAACTATACTTCAATTATTTTGTAAATTTTTGTATTTAATTGATTTAATTCATTGTGTTGTGTCAATAAAATACAATTTTTATACTGTTGCCAATTTACTTGATACTTAGTATCAACAACACCACCATTAAGCTTTTTAATTAATTCATTTAAAGCATTAATTGTGTATAAGGTATTAGATTCCTTTTTTCTATGGACTAAGATAGTATTATCTGGGATGGTATGAACATTGCCTTGGTCGACATTATAAGTGATAACAAATTCATCTTTACCTACAATTTCTAAGACAAAAAGTTTGTTGTAAATGATGGTATATTTTGATTGAATTTCTTCAAGCAAATTATCTAAGTTATCTATATCAGTAAAAGTGCAAAACAGCTTATTATTCAAATCGCCAATGTTATTTAATGATGTTATTACATCATAGTTCACATTATACGTATTCACAGGTCTATCTAAAGTCGTAATCATTTCCTTGTTTGGTTTTTATATTAAATTTGTATTTCTTAAATACCTTTTTTATGTCATCTAAAACGTGCGTTTCTTCTTTATCCCAATCAAATAAAAACGAATCATATGTATATAACACTAGTTTTGTTTTTTTACCTCTTAACACTCGTAATATATCCCACAGTATACGAACGTTCATTGACGTTTCCAAGTTTTGTAACAAATAATTAAATAACTTTTGCGGATTCATATTCTCTAGCCTATCTTTTTCATACACATATCCAGAAATTGGACATTTTATTTTACCCTCGCTTTGAAACTTACTCCAAAGCTCTTTTACGTATATATCAATTTTACTAAAAAATTCCAGATGTTTATATTGTTTGAATACTCCTCCGTATAGTTGCTTAAATGTCAACTCTTTTGACTCTTTATAACTTACTCCATAGAGTTGTTGTAAATGAGAGTGAATATCACTAGTGGGGAAATTATAATCAACGAGACGACAAGACAAGCTAGGATGGTAAGCGCTAATGTCAATTTCGTAAAGACAATCATTAGATGGTATAAAAGATTTTCTACATCCGTTTTCTTTATTAAGTGCTGCATAGTTTACTCCTTTGAATTTATTACTTGGTCTAGTTGTTGTTGTTTTTAAGTTGAACTGAGTGTAGACTCTTCCATTATCAACGGAATGGAAATGTCCTTCGAATGTCGGTATGTGTATTTGTATTCCACTTCTCTCGATAGCGTTGAATACCACGGATACTCTATGGTTAAAGAACTCATCATAATCGGTTTTGTTTTTATTTATATTAATTTTTAAATCATTGTAAATTTGCTCACACATCTCATAGTGTTTAACAACTGGAATAAAAGTGTTTATGTCTTTTTCATCCTTATGTTGGTAATACATTACCTCATGTGCTTTGGTTAATGGTCGTATATACGTAGTAGGGGGCACATTTATGTCATAAAGAGCTTTGCTTGGAAAATAATGTAACATCTCCTTTTTATCGCGACAATACAAAATATCAAACTTATTTATCAATTCGTCTACACGCGTATTTAACGCATTCAATGTTTCGCTATGTGAAACACATAACATATAGCCTTTACTTGCGTTAATCGGTCTAATATACACTAAACTTACAAGATTTTCTACAGGGTGAACATTGTAACTATAAGGAATAACCTCAATGAATGCTTGTTTGTAACCACTATTTAATAAAACCTCGAATTGCTTATCTTCTTCTACTAGCCAATACATTTATAACCTATTTAGACCGTAAATATACGACCTAAATTAGTAACCTCCACCCCTTCTTGGAGAAATATTTGGTCTTCTTGAAGAGCCTACGTTTTCATCTTCTAATAAATCTAAATAGTCGTGGAATTCATCTATATGATTTTTTCCTACCATTGGCCCTTTTGTTGGGTGTACATGATAAAAGCCTCTATATACTTTTCTTGTTCTTCTATTTATAAATTCATCTCCCTCAGTAAATAATCCTTCACCTTCATCAAATTTATAATATTTAGCAAATTGTGTTTTGAATGAAGCATAAAAACCATATAGTCGATTTTCTTTTTCTATCAAGCTAACCATATTTCTATTTACTTTATATACATCAACAAATTTCCCTGTTAATTCCCAATTAATTCTAATAGGAGTATATAACTGCCATTGAACATTAGATTCTTTATTTGAATAATTATTAAATGTTTGACTGTTTACTTCTATATATTTTAATTCATTATTCTTCTTTAAAAAGAACCTTTGGAATTCACCAACTTCATATTGTTTTTCTGTAGGGAAAGTTATACTTGGGGTTGGTGAAAGGGGTGCATCATAAACAAAATCATTTCCTTTTGCTATTTGATATGAAAAATTGAATTCATTATAAGACTCAGGGTACACTGATGCAGATGGGTCTGATTTAACCTGTTGTGTTGATTTATATTGTCCTTCTTGAGGGTTTTCACCAAATGTACTATTAATTGTTAAAAGTTGTGATGATGGATCACTTGGTGTTTTACCACTATAGTAATTACCTGTAGATGTTTTAAAGTAATCTCCTTGGTAGGGTTGTCCATCTAATGAAAATTCCTCTCCATTAGTGTATAAATTAGTTACTATTTGTGATTTAGGTAAATACATATTATCTTATATTGATACTATTTTGTTATTATCCCTTGACCATTGTTCTGTTTGGTTTTTAAATAGAATATCAAAATGACCTCCTGTTGCTTTTGAGGTTGGGTTTGAATATTCATCTAAAGCTTTAAATGGGTATTTATTGTGAAAATTAAATGCTGAAAAATCTAGGTTATTAGGGTATTCTAAACCTTCCATAAACTTCCAACCATAATCTTCCCAGAGTAATTTATTAGGTGGTTTTCCTTCACCTAATAACTTTAAAATATCAAATATATATTCTATATCTCTATTTGAAACTGACCCTTCTTTTGGAGTTACTGTAAAATCAATTTTCCAACCTTTAGTATGGTCTGAATTTGGTGAATTTGTTTGGTGAAATGAATCATTAGCTGCTGTTAATCTAAATTTAAAGTTATTACCACCAAATCCACCTTCAGTAACATCTTCTAACTCTTCAAATAATGCTATTGTTGCATCTGCTGTTAATTTTGTTATATCACCACCATTTCTATGTTCAATACCTTTTATTTGGAAATCAGCTATACCATATGATGCCCCTAAGAGTATATTTGCATTTGGTGTTTTTGTCCCCTCAGGCAATTCAAATAATGATCCAGCTACACCAGCTATACCACCCATAAACCCATTTAAATCTAAAATTGCTGTATAACTACCTGTAGGTTCTATGTGTGGTACAGATAATGTACCTAAACTCGTACTCCAGCTATTATCACTAATATCATGGTCTAAGGATTTAATTATAAAATTTAATGATTTAGGATAGGCTGGTGGTAAATATTGTTGGTCAACATTTATACCATTATATATTTTTATCCCAGATATACCATCACACGTTAATGACATATCTAAAGGTATAAACCCTATAGTGTTTGAGGGTTGTCCTGTATTTTGGAATATTTGTTGGTGGAAGTTATTAATAAAACTATTCCAACTAGCTTTACCTTGGTTAATATTAGATTCAATCATTGAAGGATATTTTTGAGAATATATAGAACCCCATATATCTATCCCATTTTGATAATATCTACCTCCCCATTGTAATACTAACCAATAAAGATAATTACCTTGTGCTCTTTCTTTTGCTTCTTCTCTAGTTTCATAATTATCAGCATTTTTAGCTCTTTGTTCTATTTTAAAATCATTAACTTTTTCTAAATATTCTTGCCAAAAAACAGAATATTCTAATGATTTATTTATAATTGGACTATTTATTACTCTTCTTCTACCTGTAGCTGTAAGCCCTGCTGCTGTAGAAGGAATTTCATTGTTCTCAACTTGAGTTGATGTTACTTTTCCTATCATTATTAAAGATGAATCTACTGCTCTATCTTCAGCACCCTCATCACCTCTATTTTGTGATGTATCAGTATTATTAAAAGCATTAAATAAAACTTTAACTTCATCTTTTGATATTAATTTGTATTCTTGAGTTTCTTTTAATGTTTCAGTTGATGCTAGAGTAAAAGTAGGGTCTATGTATTCTTGTGAATATCTATCTTTTAAACCATCATTCCATTTTGAAAAAGCCGTTGCATCATAATTTTTTATATTGCTATTACCTGCCGCTGCTCCAATACTAATCATAGAAGCTAAATCTGGTGTAATTTTAGTTTCAAACCCAAAATCAGTAACAAAATTTCCAGAAGGACCAGATGGATTAAAACCATACAAATTAAAATCTACTGTGCTGTCTTTAGTTACTACTAAATCTTTAAAGTTATCTAAAAGTTGAATTCCTGGGATTGGGTTTTGTTCTGTTATAGTAATATAAACACTATCTTTTAAGGTTACAGTTAAATTATTTTGTCCTCCTAATGCTACATTTACACCATCAAAAATCCCTTCTAAAAATTTAAATAAGTTTAAGTTACTTTTTTTATCTGAACTTTTTTTAAGATTTGAGGCAATAAATTCATAGTTTAAATATATATTTAAAAGGCTACCATACATAACAGTCGTACCATTACCTACTTCTTCTTTATTGATAAATTGTTTAAGATTATCAGTTAAATATTTTGGACGATAAACGGTGTTTTTACCTTGTCGTAATCCCCTATACCCTTCATCAGTAAATATATTATCATAATCTACATCAGGGTTAATTAAACATACCCTAGGATCTAAAGAACATTGTAAGGGATATGCTGCACATATCATCATATCTTCATTAAGATCAATTTTTAATATATTATCTAAAGCTTCACCTCTCATCTTTAAACCAGGAACTATAATAGCTTCAACATATTCTAAAAATTTTCCTACAGTCATGTAGTACTGATATTTTG
>JAAHTG010001669.1_pt2 | contig 12849 bp, 17 predicted proteins | sample 6116081 | NCBI WGS metagenome assembly JAAHTG01 (sample SAMN13939989, study PRJNA603662) | sponge metagenome | isolation source: marine sponge | host: Mycale hentscheli | place: New Zealand | collected 2005 | reverse complement strand
GTGCCTGTGCCATCTGCGGTTTGTATTTGGTCTACTTTAATTTTTGATGCCATTAGCCTGCTACCTCCATAAGTGTAAGAACTGCTTTTGTTCCACCGCTACAAAAATAAATAGCTGAGTTACTGTGTTCCGTACGCATAGCAACAGTATAAGTTTGTGAACTTGTTGTAGATGGACTGTCTAAATAATTAAAAGAACAGTCATAATAAATATTGCTTCCACTATTTCCTACAAGAGAAAAACCAGCGCTACCATCACCTAAATTTGTTCCGCTTGTTGTTCCTCTAAAAACTGTGTATCTACCAGTATGTCCACCTGTATCCAAAAACAATGCTGGTACATTTGCAGCAATATATATTTTATTAGATGCATTTGTCGGTGTAATTGATGCTGATAAACCACAAGCACCCCAACTTGTAGAAGTTTGTGTTGACTGTGTTTTAGTTGTAGATTCAACCACTTGCACAATATGACCAGCAGGCATTTGTAAATCATAACCAGTTGGTGCTTGTATCGCTTTAACTTCTAATGTACTCATACCACACTCCAGTTTCCGTTGACAGTTACTGTGTACCCGTCTGCGATTGTTATTGGTCCAGCACTCATACCATTAGTAGTCGATCCAATTGTAATGTTCTCACTAATAGTTTGTGCATTAGTTCGTATTATACTGTCAGTACCTAGTGATGGTCCACCACCTGCCTCAGCCCAAGTTAAGCCACCAGTATTACCTGACTGTGCAGTTAATACATAGCCGTTTGTAGGAGCATTACTTACTTTAAGATTAGCCTCGTCTACTATATTGTCCGCAATAACAGTAGCACCGTCAGCAGTCGAAGTTACTTCACCGCTATGATTAGGATGCACATAATTATTTGCACTAGTAGCTATTCCATCTAATTTAGTACCGTCTGTAGCAACATCTCTGCCATCAAAAGTGGAGTTAGTAGTAATAGCACCAGTCATAGCACCACCAGACTTTGGCAAAGCAGCGTTAGCAGTAGTATTAGCTGTAACGCCTGTGGCTATATCGGTGTTTATTGAGTTAGCTAATTTATCTGCTGTTACCGCATCATCAGCTATATCTGCTACAGTAATAGCACCGTCTATAATTTTAGCAGCTGTAATACTATTGTCAGGAATATCAGAAGCTGTAACTGGAACTCTTGCAGGTTCCTTTCCTAAATAAGGCATATTAAGTCTCCTATGTTATTTCCATAATGCTAAGTATAGAATCTAAACAATTTGTTGTAGAGCCTTTAACTTTAACAATATCCCCAGCTTCTAATATAATTTTGTTACCGCCCATAATTTCTACTGACGATCCTGCTGGTAACGGTATATCTTTAACGACATATACATCATCTGCATTTTCTCCCGAAGAAGAAGCCGTCACTATTTGTGCATCAGCTGTGATAGATGCGCCTTTAACATTAGCAAGAGTTAACCCGATTATAACAGTTGTAGTAGAACTAGGTACTGTATACACGGTTGCTAATGAAGCATCTACGTTAGCTTTTGTTTTTAATTTAAATGTATTTGCCATTTCTATTTCCTATATTATCCAAGAGCAATTGCCATAGCAACTGCGTCTGGTACTGCTGCAATCTGTGCGTCAACATATGCTTTATTAGAAGCATGGTTTGTTGCGGTAGGATTACCGCTTAATGTTAATGCGCCTGTCATAGTACCACCAGCTAGTGGAACCTTAGTAGCAATGTTATTTGTAGTGGTAGTTGAGAAGTTAGCATCATCGCCTAATGCTGCAGCTAATTCGTTTAGAGTATCTAATGTACTCGGTGCTGAATCTACTAATGCAGCAGTTGCAGCTTGTACAAAAGCAGTTGTAGCAATACGAGTTGTATCGTTACCTGCGGATTGTGTAGTCGTTGTAGGATTACCTGCTAACGCTATATCTGAACTAGCCTCAACAGCTGTTTTAATTTCAGCATTAGTTTGATCGGCTGTAGCGTTTGCTTCAATAGCGTCTAATTTGCTGTGGTCTGCGTTAGTAAAATTGTTTTGTGATAACTGCCCGTCTTGTACTGAATAACTTTGTACAGATGCCCAAGCAGAACCAGTATAATAATTTAAAGTATTTGTTGACGAATTAAAATAAAGCGCTCCATCTATTAAAGCATTACCATCATTATCAACAGACGGTGCTGACGATTTAGCTCCTAAATATCTATCATCAAAAGAATCATAACTTGCAGCTGCATTTGTAGCACTTGTTGATGCTGCACTTGCACTTGACGCTGCAGCAGTTGCGCTATTACTAGCATTAGTTGCTTGTGTTGAAGCTGTTGATGCAGAAGTACTTGCATTAGTTGCTTGAGTAGTTGCTGTAGATGCACTACCTGATGCCGATGTAGCACTTGAAGCTGCTGCCGTAGCTGAACTAGCAGCATTTGTTTCTGCTGTTTCTGCGTTAGTCTCTGCTGTCTCTGCATTTGTTTCAGCTGTCTCTGCAGCAGTTTTAGCACTTGTTGCACTTGTTGCACTACTAGCTGCACTTGTTGCGCTAGATGCAGCAGCAGTTGCAGAAGTACTTGCTTCACCTGCTTTAGTAGTTGCAGTAGAAGCTTGAGTAGTTGCTGTTGTAGCTTGAGTAGTTGCTGTAGTAGCACTACTTGCAGCATTAGTAGCTGATGTTGCTGCATTAGTAGCAGAAGTACTTGCTTCGCTTGCTTTAGTTGTAGCTGTATCTTTATGACCTGAAGCTGTTGTAGCAGAACTTGCAGCAGATGTAGCAGAACTTGCAGCTGCGGTTGCACTTGAAGCAGCATTAGTTGCTGATGTACTAGCTTCACTAGCTTTAGTACTTGCAGTTGATTCTGAGTTACCGGCATTAGTTGCACTTGTTGCAGCAGCTGTAGCACTACTGGCAGCAGCCGTTGCGGAAGCAGCAGCTTCACTAGCAGAAGTATCTATAGCAACTTCAGTACCTATATCACCTTCATAAAAGGAATTTCTTGCCATATGTATCTCCTATAATAAAGGCGTACTAAATTGTGCAGAAAATGCACTGCCTTTCATACTTGCTCTAATTTCTTTTTGATTTAATGCATTAATTTTTCTTTGTGTAAGCTCAGTAAACTTTGCTTCCATTTCTACATCGCCTAAATATATCGATGCAACTTGACATGTTGCATATAAAATTGCTTCAAACTCAGTACCAAGTATCCAAGGAACGCTTTCTTGATAAGCAGTTCCAGTTCCAGAACCAACGCCTGTGGCTTTAAATATTGTACCAACATTATTATTTGCAGCACCTATTCCTGTGAATGAGGTATTACCTGCAACAGCAATTTTGTAATATTTGTCAACAACAAAGTTACCTGCCGTTGTTGCTGTTGATGAATACGTTCCAATAGAATCACCAGCTTTATAATACGTCATAGTATAAGTACCGCTAGCAGATTGTTCGCCCTCATTGTCTGTAAGCAAAAAGTTTCCTGCTTGTCTTGTATAAGCGTGTTTAATTTTGTTGTTACTAAATGTTTTAGAATCTACTCTACTTAGTATTACATCATCGTCTTTATCGTCTGGATCATCAAGTTTGAGTTCCATTATTTCAATAAATCCTGCTGGAATAATAAAACTAGAATTTGTTGCAGTAACTGAAAATGATTGTACTACTTCTAGTGGCGGAACTCTGAGTTCCTCGTAAACCCTTGCTTCGCCTATAGCAACGAAATCGTCTATTTGAGCATCGGTTAAATCTGACCTGTTAAGCCAGTCAGCTACTCCTGTTCGTAAAGTAACTTGGTCTATAATAGTAGCCATTTGATCTCCTAATGAAAATACATCAACTGAGGATAATCTCTTTTAATGATTGATTTGACAACTTTAAAGTCATCTCTTGTGCAATTGCCACTATGAATATTAATATGATATTTACTCATAATATCTAAAGCAACTGAATCGGGTATGTTACAAAAAGGTTTGAATCCCGTATCTACTTTTTGTCTGTAAGCACTTTTAGTTATTTCTCTCATATGTTTAGCCCATTCAAGATGTTCACTTACATCTTGAGTAACGCCAGCACCGTCTTTATTAACTTGTGACCTTAAATCAAAACTGTAGTCGTTATCCATTTTATTTCCTTTTCTTTGCAGTCTTAGCTGCACGTTTAAATTGTTTAGCTGTTGGTGCTCCTTTAGCTCCTTTCTTTCTCATAGTCTCTCCAGAGCCAGCTGCTATTCTTTTTCTTTTTGCGTGAATATTTGCATATAAACCTTTAGCCATTATCTACTCCTATTTTTTCTTTTTGTGTCTGTTAGCAAAATTACGAGCAGCCTCTACGCTGCCAAAGCCCCACTTCTTAAGGGCTAATGCTTTTCTTGTTGGTCTGCCTTTGGAATCTTTCATAGGTCCTTTCATTCCTGCAAATCTTGCAGCAAAAGAAACACGCCTAGGGTTTGTACCTTTTCCTAAAGGTGCTTTAAGGTTAGAGCCCTGCCTTTTTGCACTGGCTCTACCTTTAGCATTCAAACCACCTGAAGGACTTTGACCTTCTTTTCTTGTCCATGCTGGTGATTTCATTATTTCTTTTTCCCCTTTTTCTTTTTAGCTGGTGGTCTTCCTCGTTTGTTTCCGTATGTTCCCGGTCCGTATGGCATATTAATCTCCTTATAAAATATAACCCCCTCTATGTCAGCAGGGGGTTAAAAGTGTTACGCAGTAACGTCTAAAATGACACCATTACCTGTCGGTGCTTTTGCACAGAAAGTAATTTCTTGTACCATGTAAGAACGCATTGAGTCACCGTCTTCACTAATGTCACGAAAGTGCATTGGGCGAAGTGTGTCCATTGACATTGTAGAAGGATCGTATACAAATATCTCTTCGTTACCCATTAGATAGTTGTGTACAAGCTCAACATCACCAAAGTCAGACTCATATAAGTCAACTGATTGGCGAAGCTTGCCTCTTTCATCAATGTTTCTACGTACATTAGTAGTACCTGTCATTAAGTCAGAAAACCTAACTTTGTTAGTAGTTGACATCATTAGCTTGTTTGGAGCTACTGAAGTTACGCCATTAATTTGACGTAAGATTTCATTGATATCAGCTAGTGTAACATTAGCGTTAGTGTGAGCTGTCTGTGCAACTGCAACGTTTGAACCGTCACCAGCACCTGTTACAGCGCCAGTACCAGTAGCTGCAGCTGCTGTACCAGCAACGATGTTGACAGTACTGTATGCTTGATAAGCACCCATTTTACGAGCAGCAGCTTGAATGTTACCTGAAGCTGAACCGCCCTGTACAGCAGATACGTTAGTGGATAGCATCCACTTTTCTACGTCACGAGCCATTTCCTTACCACGCTTTTCAGTTTGGTATTTGAATTCTGACTTGCGTCCGACCTTATCTACTGATTCCAACGTACCTGACACACGGATACCTTTAGTAAAGATTTGCGTGCGGTTAGTTAAACGTTGTACGACAGGAGAAGCACTTTCTGCGAAAGATGATCCCTCAGCTGCTGCTTGTAAACCTGCAGCCTCAAGAGTATCAGTTGACCACTCGTGTAGAGTAGCTGAAGCTTTACCCTTGCCGATTGATGACACGAATGGTGTCATATCACGAGAAATTGTTGATATCCAGTTCGCTAGGTCTTCTCGTTGACCGCCCTGCGTACTAGTTGTAAAGTTTGTAGCCATTATATTTCCTATGGTTAGTAAGGTCTAACTCTCATCAAAAATGTTATCAATTACATTATTAAAAAGGATTGACTGGTCTTTCTCAGAAGCCCTTCCTTTACTAACATTCTTTCTGGCAGCGTCCACCTTATTGGATTTTTTATTTTTAGCAGCCACAGGTTTTTTAGTAGGCACTCGTTTAACTGGAGTCTTTTTGCGTTTAGCTGTTCCTTTATCAGAGTTTTCAGAAAGTCTCCTAAAGCTATCAATAGCTTTAATCATCATAGGGTCAACTATTGTGTCAACCATGTTTTCATCTAATCCAATGCTTAATGCAAATTTTCGATTTGACATAGCAACTTCTTCAGACCAATCTGGTATCAACTCGGGAACGACTTCATTAAAGTGTTCCACTTGTGCAGCAAATTGCTCTTCTTGTTGTTGTCCTAATTGTTGTGACATGCCTTGTAATAGATTATCACGACTTAACTTTCTTGATGAATACTCTTCTTTTGCCTTCGTAAGTTTATTGTTCAACTTACTAGCTTCGAAGTCGTCTTCTTCAAATGCTTTGTCAACTTGCGCTTGAAGATGTTTTAAAACACTTTGGTCTTTAGCATCTTCTCTGTTCAGTAACTCTGCATTTACTCTTGCATAAATTTCAGCCTGTTCTCTAGTTTCATCGAGAATCTTTGCCTGCTCTGCTAGTTCATCCCCTTTTTTTGACTGGCTCTGCTTTGTTTGATAGTTTGCGACAAGCTCTTCCATGGTAACTTCAAACTCTTCTCCGTCAACTTTCACGGGAACATTAAAGTCCATATCAATCTCACCTAAGTCATCCGATTCAGATTGTTGGGTAGCGTCTTCTGTAGACTCATCCTCCTCCTCTTCTTCATCCTCTATGTTATCATCCTCTGCTTCATCAACTTCATCAGCGTCCTCGTCCGTGTGTGGATCATCACTTTCGAGTTCTTCTGTCGTTTCGTTGCTTTCTTGGGTAGCCGTTTCAGGCTCTATACCTAAAACCTCATCCGCCAATGCATCGAAATCGAAATCAGTAACGTTCGACTCATCCGATTGGGTAGCTTCGTTATTTGTTTCTGACATATTGTCTCCTATAAATAAGAGAGTTTATTACAACTCTCTGTCATCAAACATTCATCAAAGGTTTGTAATAAAACCTCTTATCATTTCTTGCTTGTCTTTGTTGCTTTAGCTGCAAGTAAGCTTTCTATGTGCTTTTTAGTTTCCATCAAATTATTAAAATCAAATGAGTTGCCGTTCATGCTGCGCCCTCCAGAGAGTACAGCAATTGTTGCTTCTATTTGAATATCAATTTTATCTAATGCTCTTTTTAGGTTATCTTCATTCATCATTCATCACCTTTAGTTTGTTGAACTTTATTGTCTTTTGCCATAATAGAGTTTTCTATATTGCTCATTACAGCGCCCTGACTTATTGCTAACTTATAAATAAACTCTCTGCGTTCTGTTTCGAAATGTTTTGTTTCTAACCACTCACGAAACAGTGCGTTGAGTATATCTTCAGTTACCATAGTCATAGTATCTTTAATTTCAGTACACTGATAACCCTTGTTAAGGACTCGTTGCGCATCATCATATGGCGATACTTTTTTAGGTTTGCCATTGTCTCCAGCTTTATAAGCTGGTTGTCTTTTATAATTACTCATCTGTCATCTCACATGTTTAAGTATTGGTCAATAGATATACTTTTAAATCCAAGTATTTGGAGTATACCTAAAGTTTTTAGAGCAGCTTCAGAACTTACAAGAATTTCCATGTCTTCGCTTTCTGATGCTAACTCTTTTATTCTATCAATAGCCTCCGCTATCAACATTGTTCTGTTGGGCATATTGTTGCTCCTGCATCATCTGTTGTTCTTGCATCATTCTTTCTTGCTCAGCTTCTATCTGTTCTGTTTCTTCAGTGTCTTGATATAAAGAAAGAAAATCAGATGGAGGTTGCGTTGGAACTTGTGCACCATCTTTTTGCGCTTTAACACTAAGCTCAGCCCATTCTCTATTAGAATCATCAGCTGCTTGTAATAATTGACGTTTGTTATCAATCTTTTTGTTGTCAGCCTCTGCTTTAATTAAACTTACGTTAGCTTGTTTAGTTGCTAAGTCAAGTTCAATAGAAGCTTGTTGAGCATCATCATCTCGCTGTCTTTTCTCTTGTTTTCTTTGTTGAGCTTGTTGCTGTGCTTGTTGAAACTCTTGAGTAGATGGATCGTTTAAGAATCTAGTTGGGTCCATGCCCATATTTTTAAGAATGTCCACAGCTAAGTTATAAGAAGACATTGGATTAATAAATGCTTCTGAAGCTTCACTTTGTGCCATCTGTGGCAATAACTGTGTAAGTTGTATTAACTTCTCAGCCAAAGAAGAGTTTGAATTTTCTCCAATGTTAGCCTGAATATCTAAGTCCATATTGCCGGGCATCATTTGTAACTCTTGTGGAGTTAGTGATGCGTACCCTTTGTCTGTCTTATACATTGTAGGATTCTTAAGATTGCTTTTCATTTCTCTAAGCACTCCACGACACAAGTCTTTGATACCTGTCTCAACAAATCTACGTGCAATGTGTTCTACTCTTATTTGTGCAGCGTTCTGTGCGCCTGCCATTTTTTGCTCAGAGTTACCAGATACATATAACGTATCATTTAAACCCATAGCCGTTTTACTTAAACCTGTAGACTGCTCTTTTTGAAGCCCCAGGAATTCTAACATTCCAGTTGTACCAGCACTCATTGGCTCTGGCTGGAGTTGTTGAACTGCTGCTGCAGGATTTCCATTAGTAGGAATAATCTGCTTTGGCACAGGGTTTTGTAATGCTGAAAAATCTACAACGTTAGGGTCTGCTAATGTTCTGCCATAGTTTCCAAAATACACATTCTCTACAAATCCTCTAAGGATTGCTGTAGTTGCTTGTGTTTGTGGGCGAGCCATATCAAGAAGTGACAATCCATAAAACTCATGAGGTATCTCGATAGGATTTAGCACTGCTACTGGAACATATGCTACATCATCTTCCTCTAAAATAGTGTTGCCTGCTTTGATAACGTGTTTAAGCTCAGCAATGCCATCACCATCTCTGTCAGAACGAATCCAACATTCAACAACAGTAATGCTTATATTAGCTTCATCTTCATCGTCATCATTGTTAGTTACCCAGTTCTGTATCCCACCTGCATCTTTTCTTGCAAATGCTTCATATGAAAAACCAGATGACCTAACAGTAGACTCTTCTCCAATTTCATCAAAGTCGATGTCTTGGTCAGACCATGTTCGTCTAATATCTGAACGTGTCATTTCTGTTACAATACCTACAAAAGTTGCATCAATTACTGAAGACGCTGCACGATCAATTAAAAATGATTCAGGCGGTATAGTTCTTAACTTAACGCCAGACTTATCAATCTTTCTACGAAGTCTTACATCTACAAAAGAAAAATAACTAGTTCCGTCTGGATTAACTGTTGGCTCTTCAGCAACTAACAAGTCACCAATAACCTCAACGTTTGAGTCAGAAAGAATTTGGTCTAACACACCTTCTTCAATTGTTTCGTATTCTTCAACAACATAATCATAATGTTCTTCCCAACCCCATGTAAGGGCACTATTACCAAACACAACTGCTGACTTTATCCACGTAGAAAGTTTCGACCATCCATCAGGATTTGAGTTGAATAGACAATAGTTGACAACATCCGATGCAATTTGTGAGGCTTTAACTGAAGCCATATCATTGCTATACGGTGTAAATAAAGCCAACTTGTTGTTGTCTAATAATAATTTTGTTAATAGTGCTGTATATCCCTCGGCAATCTCTGCTGAGTCGGAGGATACAATTTTAGAAACACCTTGCGGTTTTAAATCGCCTTGTGCCTCTAAACTCATTTCGTATACTGCATTTTCTCTACGTTTGCTTACGTCTGATGAATTGGTATTGCCACCAGTAGCATTCCGCATGTGACGATCAATTGATTCAATCAACGCATCGTCATCAATCTTTTCGATTTCTGATTTCATTCTCGCTCTCTCTGTTATCTGCTGTTTAAAAATGTTGCCATTGAATCAGCAAATGTTTTATTAAGGTTTCTTGTATTATTGCTAAACCCTTCATCGTAACGTTGTGGTCTCATTAATGGACCAGCTGCCCTTGCAAAGGTTTCATGTGGACTTAAATAATAATCTAGTTTTTGAGAATTTCTTTTTTTCGCTGCATTTTTGTACTCAGCGTCAGTCATTGCTGTAGAAAGATATTCTCCAAAACCTTCTCTCGGATTAACAACACCGCCATGATGTGACCTATTTCGTAAAAGTGTTCTCAAACCTGTGTTATTTGGATCATTTAAATTAAGATGTTTTGTTCTTGGGTCGTTCATCCACATGTCTTGCAATTTTTCTTGCGTAACTTCCTCTCCAGAAAATTCTAAATATTTTTTGAAGCTGTCCATTATTTTGCTTGCAGTGCTTTGATTCTGTCCAACTATAGCATCGTCCCAATAGTGAGTTAATTCATGAGTGCCAATAGACGCAAAGGGCTGCAATCTTTCAGAATCAAGCTCTCCTACTGGTCGCATTTGTTTTACTGCAGAATCGCTTAATGCTAAAGTTGGTCTATCTAATTTGTCATCAAAAATTTTTGAAACACCTGAATCATATGGGTCTCTATATATGCCAGCATTCCCAGATGCAGACTTTGGGTCAAAACCAAAAGTAGAAAAATAATCATCACCTTCAGTTAATTGTTTTGGGTTATTGCTTTGATAATAACTACGTTTGTCTTCAGCAATTAAATTAACATCGTCAGGCAAGTATCTGTTTCTATTAACTGGAATTGTTTCATATGTATTCCATATAGTATCAACAGCATCAATTGTTGGCTCCCAATATCTTTCTGAGCCATCCCAAAAATGTCCTGTTTGTCCTAAGCCTAAAGCCGAATAACCTCTATTATCCATAGCGTCTCCTTACAACCACTTAGTATCTGGCTGCTCATATAATGTGTTCATCTCCCCCCAACTAAACGACTTGTTAGTTAAAGCGTGACCATGTGTTCTGTAAGCTTCACAAGCAATAGCAAGTGACATAACCATATCATCGTAGTGTCCAGTAGAAGCTTCTGCTTTGCCAGACTCAGTAATAATAAAGTTTCTTAATTCTTCAAGCAAAATACTTGAAGGTATTGTTATGTCTTCATCATCAATCATCCGTCTAAGATTAGATATGATTGGTGGTCTTGTAGACATGGTAGTCTTGAAACCAAGATGATTAACATTATCACCAGCTGTGTTAGCTGTTTTCTTTTGTTGATATATGTTTGGATAGTTCATACCAAACAATTGTTGTACTGTTGCCAAACCAATAGAGTTACTCTCAGGACACACTAAAGCATTGTTATACCATCTGCCAAGATAAAATATCATTTTGCCGTAGCTTACTGGATCAATTCTATTGCTTCTATAAATTGCACATACTTCTCTGTCTTGATTTAAAACAGTAGCTACTGAGTAGTCACCTTTGACACCAAGAGCTACGTCAGCACCAATGATATACTTATCATCTTTCTTTGGTGCGTTCCAAACTTGTAGAGAACCTTCTTGTGACTCATCAAACGAACTGAACGGCTCGTTGTATTCTCTAATAGATTCTGGAGACATAGGTAAGTATTTGTCTAATGTCTCTTTACTAAATACAGAAGAACCAGATTGTATAAAAGATTCTTCAGCAGTAAACGGATATTCCTGTTTGAATGTTGAAGTAGACGTTTCAGATATTTTGATACGCCTCCAATACACTTGACCATTAGTCAAATTGTACTGTTCTTTTAGTTTCTTTTCTTCTAGTGTAAACTCTAAACCATCAGGTGAGTCTAATGTATACTCATCTTGCAAGTACCATGGGACAAATAAAGGTTTAAATATACCCTCACCTTTTTCTGCTTTGTTCCATAACTCATAGTAAATACCCTGCGCACCGTGTGATGTACTATTGATAATAATAATACTTCCCGGTAGCAGTGCGATAGACTGAAACATACCGGCAAGTATTCTCTCACCGTTTAACCAAAACGCAGCCTCATCAGCCAGCAAACAAGTGTTTGTTGTTCCCCGTCCCGGGTTGTCTGCACCTGCAGTCCACACCCTGTACTTACTTCCATTCTCTTGGAAGCTCATCTCACGGACGTTTGATTTGTCTAACGCTGGTTGTATGTCTTTAGGCAGCTCAGCCCAAAACGTTTGCGACATACTGAAAATACTTTCAGTTGTCGGCTTGTCTAACGATATGATTACAGCTTTCGTATTCCCATAGAACAATGCTCTGTGGAATATATACGCAGAGCTAATTGTAGAAAATCCTGCTTGACGATACTTAGATATAATTAATCTAACATACCCAGTATCTTTCATTTGCTGGTCAAGAGCCTCAACAACTAACTTTTGAGCACTATTAATCTTAAGCGGTATTAATCCTAGCGAGGCATCTTTCGGATATATTTGCAAGCAATCTTCAAAGAATGCTTCGGGATTATTTTTCCAATGCTCCCACCTCTTCCTCTTTTCAAGTTCAGCTAACAGCTTAGAGGCTTCTTTAGTTTTTGACATAATTTATCCAAAGTATAAAGGACCACGACTATAGTCCATGTACATATCTTCTTCTTCTGCATTGTCATATGGACTGTCAGGGAATAACAAACTACCGGGATCAATTTCACGAAATGGGTCACTTAAATAATCCATTTCTGTTGGATACCCCGGCTTATATGCTTGAGCAGTTTTGCTGCCAACATAATCCATAATAGGTACTGGCACAGTGCTTGTATCTTTTAGTACAGGTCGCTGTGGTATAAGCTTTCCATTTCTATCGTACATTGGTCGTCTGTTACCAAAATCAACTCCAGCCAATCTTGGATTGCCCATAGGTCCTTGTCGACTATAATATCTTTCGCCTATATGTACATTGTTCGGATTGTGTTGTTTTTCTGCTACTAATCTTCCACGGTCATCCATAGTAAAATAACCGCCTCTTGGATTTTGAAATGGTGTTTCTCTCATAATATCTCCTAATGTTTCGACTCGTCTAACGCTTCGTCAGTTAGCTCAAGTATACGTGCTAACAATTCGTCTTCAGAAAGTTCTTCAACTTTTTCTTCAGCAGCCGTCTTAGCATCTTGTG
>JAAHTG010001922.1_pt1 | contig 12861 bp, 7 predicted proteins | sample 6116081 | NCBI WGS metagenome assembly JAAHTG01 (sample SAMN13939989, study PRJNA603662) | sponge metagenome | isolation source: marine sponge | host: Mycale hentscheli | place: New Zealand | collected 2005 | reverse complement strand
AGGTGTTCGATGAAGCCATGAAAGTTTGTGGCGTCAGTAAATGGCGTCGTTTTAAAATGTACTGGGCTGTCGTTTTAGGCGGTCCTAAATTCAAAGCAAAGAAGGGGTGAGTTTACTCTCCGTGTGAGACATATTTCGTAATGGCAAATCTAGGAACTGAAAGACTTAAAATTGTAAACGACCAACCGTCGGTAACAAAACTCTGGAATGACCGATACCGTCTAGAGTTCTATCTTGATAACGACGGAAAGAAAGAGGACTGGTACGCAGGGAACATTGGTAACATCCTACCTGCTTTCGGTACTCTCCAAGCGGAACAATTTGGCATTGGTAACTGGTCGCCACGAGATGATGAAGCGTATGACAATATGCGCTGCATCAGTGCAAACACTGAGTACATTCCATCAGCCAACAAGCATTATGTTAAGCTAGTCTATGAGACGCTTGGCGATGCCTTTGTCTCTGAGGAGGACGACACTACGGACTATGCTTTAAGCGGCTTAAAGCGCATTACACGCCCCTTAATCGCTAAGTCTGGAGTTTCCTATAGTAAGACTGTCGGCGCAACCGTAGAAGGCGGCTTGTATTTGGGAGCATATAAGATTGAGGACACAGATGCTTACCGACGTGTCGAAGAGGTTTGGATGGAGGAAGGCACTCTAAGTAAAACTGAAGACCTTGTTGGTAGTCAGAAGTCCATTGTTATTGAGTCTATTGGAGTAGACCCTACTACGCCTAATGATTACTCTCTAGCAAGCAAGCAAGAAAGCGAGTACCAAGGTTTGCAGACTAACCGTTTCACGTTCCTGAAGGATGATGTAGAATTATCTAGGAGTGATGATCTTGTCGGCAGCCAGAAGGCTATCGTTATTGAGCAGTTTAATGGGACGCCCGTCACACCTGTTGATTATGTTCTAGCAAACACTCAAATCTCTGAAGTAGACGGAATTCCGACTCGACGCTATACATTTCTAAAGCCATCAGTCCTAAGCCGGACGGAAGACAAGGTCGGATCGCAGGTTGCGATTGTCGTAGAGGCATTCAGTGAAACCCCTTTAACACCGTCAGGTTACGAACTAGCCAACACGCAAGAAAGTGATATAGAAGGTATTCCTACAAGGCGATACACGTTTCTAAAAAGTAACGTAACTCTTTCTCAGTCTGATGACCTAGTTGGCAGTCAAAAAGCTATTGTCATTGAGCAGTTTGACGGAACTCCTGCTACACCCTCTGGTTACGCCTTAGCAAGCACTCAGGTATCTGACGTTGATGGTATTCCTACAAAGCGTTACACGTTCTTAAAGAGCAATGTTACATTATCTAAATCTGAGGATTTAGTTGGCAGCCAGTTGGCTACTGTCATTGAGCAGTTTGACGGTGTGCCTAGCACCCCATCTGGATACAGTATTGCTAACAAACAGGAGAGTGATGTAGATGGAATTAAGACCAATCGCTACACGTTCTTAAAGGACGACGTAGAGCTATCACGTAGCAGCGATCTAGTAGGAAGCCAAAAGTCTATTACAATTGAGCAGTTTAATGGGACTCCTGTTACACCCTCTGGTTATTCTATAGCTAGTACCCAGGCATCTGATGTTGAAGGTATCCCAACTAAAAGATATACGTTCCTTAAGGATAACGTAGAGTTATCCAAGAGTGAAGACAAGGTAGGAAGCCAGTTATCAATCACAACGGAAGTGTTCAAGCCTACTGGTGACCCAGTAATGGTGGGCTACTCCATAGCTCGAAAGGATTCCTCTGAAGTCGATGGTATACCCACAGAACGGTTTACCCTTCTAAAAGATGGTGCCATCCTGTCAGTTGACCAGGATAGGGTAGGCAGCCAATTATCCGTCACTAACGAAGTATTCAACCCTGCGGTAGAAGCTTTCACTGGTGTCGATATTAGTGGAGTGGCACTGTCTGGTTACTCAGAGGCTAGCCGTCAGAAATCTGATGTAGAGGGTATTCCTACTATACGCTATACGTTCTTGAAGAGCAACGTAACCTTATCTGAATCTAAAGACAACGTAGGAAGCCAGTTGGCTATTGTCGTTGAGCAGTTTGATGGTACACCCAACACGCCTGACGACTATTCATTAGCTAATGAGCAAGTATCCGACTTTGAGGGCATTAGCACACGAAGATATACATTTTTAAAAGACAATGTTGAACTATCTCGTAGTGACGATCTCGTAGGCAGCCAGAAGGCTATTGTCATCGAGCAATTCAACGGGACACCTACAGAGCCTACGGGTTATAGTATTGCGAGCACTCAGCTTTCTGATACTGGCGGAATACCCACTAAAAGATATACGTTCCTTAAGGATGATGTTAAACTCAGCGAGTCGGAAGATAAGATTGGCTCTCAACTTGCTATTTCCCAGCAGTGGTTCAATCCTGACGCCGATAAAACTTTAGCTAATTATTCATTGGCTAGTAAAAGTACTTCAGACTTCCAGGGGATTAAGACGGTTGAGTTCCGCTTCCTTAAAGATGATGCAGAGCTATCTAGGAGCGAGGATTTCGTTGGAAGTCAGTTGTCAATTACGACAGAGGTGTTTAAGCCTAGCGCACCTGTAGAAATTGCAGACTATTCTTTATCCCGATCCGAAGTATCTGACGTTGCTGGCATACCCACAAGTAGGCTGACTTTCCTAAAGAATAATGTCACCTTGTCAGTTTCAGAGGACAGGGTAGGTAGTCAGCTGGCAGTTGTTAATGAAGTGTTCAATCCTGACGCAGATTCAATTACAGGTGTAGATGTAGCTGGTGTATCACTGGTCGATTACTCCGAAGCCAATAGGCAGAAGTCAGATTTCAATGGCATACCAACAATCCGATATACTTTCTTAAAGGATGATGTTCAGCTATCTTCGTCGGAAGATAACGTAGGGTCTCAACTTGCTATTACTGAAGAGTGGTTTAAGCCAGAAACAACTAGAGAGTCGAAGGCTGACTACTCCCTTGCCCGAACAGATGTTTCAGATGTAGATGGCATTCCTACAAAAAGGTTCACGTTCCTAAAGGATGGTGCTATTTTGTCAGTCTCTCAAGATAATGTCGAAAGCCAACTGTCAGTTACTAATGAAGTGTTTAATCCAGCCACGGAATCAATTACTGGTGTGGATGTTAATGGAGTGGAACTGGTTGACTACTCGGAAGCTAGCCGACAGAAGTCAAACTTTAATGGCATTCCGACTTTTCGCTACACCTTTATTAAAGCTGGTATCATTTCGACAAAAGAGGACAATGGTCCTCAAGGTTTACCAAATACAAAGACAAGGCAGTACGTCAGTTTAATACATGAGCCAACCAATGCTGGGGCTGGAACTGGTACTTATAATGGTATATTATTATCAAAGTTGATAGATAATTTAGGGGGTCTTCCCATGTACACTTACACATACCTGGAAGGTGACACAGCAGGAAGTAACCCAACAGGTGAAGGAACTCTTTTACAGACATACAATAAGTATATTGAAGTTAGAAAAGCTGGAGAGCTGTCAGCCACTACGGTTTCTGCACCACCAGGTGCTTCTGGTGCAACCGCCGTATTGAGTGTTGTTCCTCCTAGCATTAAGAAAATATCAGCAACTATTACGATTGATTTGGTTACATCATCAACCTTAGATGCCACTCCAGCATTTAATTTGTCTGAAGTTAGTGCTTCTGCGGCAATCACTACAACTAGGAGAAGCCCAGTTGGTGTTGAGCAAGGCACAAACCTGAGCGTCTCTGTCTTTAACGTAAGAGTAAACTCTGAAACTAGATCATACCCTAATCATTTCTTTAATACACCTGCAAGCGTATCAGGCACAATTACATCTCCATCACACATTGTGAGAGATGATGATAGTATCATTGGAGAGGCACTTGACGAAACAACATCTACAAATATAAACTTTACTGGATCGGGCACTGCGCCTGTAGAAACTGGGATTTACCAGCAAGATGTAGAACCTGTTTTTGTTGACGCTGGAGGAAATCAATACTATAGAAAGACCACTTACACAGTATAAGTTATGTCATCATTTGATTTTAAGATACAGTATCCAAGCATACCATTGCCCAGAGTCTCGGATGACATGGGCATTGCTCCTGTTAATGATGCTATAATTAGTCAGTCTGGATCATCTGGAATTGGTTCTTTTAATATAAGCCCTCCAGCCCCAGTTCAAGCAAGCGACTCTCATCAGCCAGCAAGAAGGTATACAGGTACGGTAACATCTGACGAGCCTACTGAAGCTGAATATAAAACTGCTATTGAGGATGTGTATAGTGCAGCTAGCACAAAGCCTGTAAGTGGCGACCTAATTACACTTAATACATCGACCGAATTTAATACTAGGCTGTTTGTGTATAGCACTAATGATAGTGCGCCAGACATTGCTACCATCCAGTTTGAAGTTGATAGCAAAACTTGGTATGCGTATAACTTCATTGGAGGGGCAGGTGCATCCGGTCTTTCTCTTGTTGAAGTTCAACTTGCCAATGGTTCTGAGCTTACCTTGTCTGTTAGTGCAGCGATGGCTAACTATGATCCAGAAAATGACGTCTATTGGTCTATTGCTTTCGAGGTATCTAGTGAAGTGTTCACTGGCAATGTAACTTACGATGACACCGAAGCTATATATGGATACGATGGTAGTGGCGACCAAAATAAGTACAGGCTCAGGTTAATGACAGAGCTTATTGATGATGAGGGAGTCCCCTATGGTGCTCCTATATCAGCCTATGGGCAATATAGGGAAGTGACTCTTTGCAAAGATGGAGAGCCAGTTCAGAGCTTAATTAAAATCTCGTAATGCCAACCGCTGATTCATTCTTTGCACTTGGTATGGGCAATGGCTTTCCGTTCTGCCCGACTAAGGTAGATGTTACAGAAGTTGATTCATGGGGCAATGACGTCTGGCAGATGTGGTCTACCATTGATGGCTACAACAAGGATACTACTAGTGCCAGAACAGCAGCAGGTATTGCTGAATCAAGGCGACTTGCTATGCTTTATGTCTGGAATCTATATGAGATTACAGGGGTAGCTAGTGCATCTAGTACTTCAATAGCGAGCGCAAACTCTGAAGATCATGGACCAAACGAAGAACCATTTCCGCCTAAGTCAAGAGTCTGCCTCGGCAATAAGGGCTTTGAGAATAAGGATGATTTTTATAATAATGATGGCTTTCAAATTGCTTATCTTTTAATACATTCAAACCTAAGCATCACTGCGATGTATGAGGGTAGCACATCCGATGAAAATAATTTTATAGGATATGGCATCGGCACTGAAAATCTAGGCGGAATTGAGTCGATTGTAGAAGACATTACGTTATTAGATTATGCGTTTGTGGAACTTAAGTGGTTTGGGTTTGAATCTGATGCGGATTGTTATACCGACGGAGAAGGTGACACCTACTGCACTATCAAACGTGATTCTCAATACACAAGCCTCTCAATGGGGGTAGAGACGTTCCACGGGGTCGGAGTTGCTGAGGCTGTAAATCTTTATTCTCCAGGCTTACCGTCCGTTGATGGTAGCGCACTATCAGCATCAAGCTCTATCACGGACTTTGTTGATGATTTCTCAATAAGCGCAAGTCTGTCATCGCTGACAGCATACACTTACTAGCAATTTAAAATACCTATGATACAATCCCTAATTAAAACGTGATATGGCAGAATTAACTAAAGAAGACAAAGAGAAGATGCAGAATGCCATTAACGTGGTGTCGCCTTCAGGAATGCAAGATATGGGTCTACCTGGCATCTCTCAGCCACCAATTTACAAGGCAGCAGCACAAGCCTATGGCAATGTACCTGTTAATATGCCACCAAACCCTCTTGCTGTTGGTCCTCAAATGTCTGCTCCTTTTGAACGTCTTGAGCAACCAGCAGGAGAACCCCAAACAGCTGTACCTCGTGGTGGAACGGTCGTCAGAGGTACGGGTGGAGTTCAACCAGAGTTGGCAGCAGCTAGAACTGGAGGTGTAGCCCAGTCCCCTAAGCAGTTCGGTGCTGTTACTGGTGCTCAAGGCGCAGCAGAGGGCATCTCTGGAATGTTTGGCAGAGTACTATTTCCTACGCCTGAGCAAAAGGCTCTAAATGTAGCCAGTGGTCGAACTGGGGGGATTCAAGCCCTCACCACCGAAGCCCCTACGTTGACACCTGAAGACCTTGTAGCACCTGCCGACACACCTGCATTAACACCAGAAGATGTAGCAGGAATGAGCTTCAATGGATCTCCTCTCACCCCAGAGTCAATTACATCACCTGATGTTCCATCTCCAATGGGCGCACTAGAGGGTCTTGAGGGAGAAGAAGGTTCTCCTCAGCGAGCCTACTACGACTACGTTGCTGGTGGTGGTCAACTAACACCAGAAAAGATTGCTGAGGCTGAGACTTATGCAGCAAGCATGGGTACAACCTTTGATCCTACTACGGGGTACAGTCGTGATCCATTCTTGCAAAGCCAAGAGCCTTCTTTCGTGCCAACAACTCCAGCAACTCCAAAGACGGCAAGTGATCTTGTCGGGTTCAAGCCGACATACGAGGGTCAGAGTCTTTCAGACTTCCTTGCATATCGTGACGAGCCAAGTCAAGCCACGCGCCAAACGCAAGACCCACAAGGTCGATTTACTCGGAGACCTGTAGAAGATCAGCAAACTGTGGGACAGCCCCCTGAAGGGCAGCCTTCTGTCGCTCCTCAAGCTCAAGCTACGGGTGCTCTATCTGCTGAGGACATTCGGAAGCAAGCTGAAGAAGGAGTTGAGTCTCAGGGTCACTACAGAAACATTGCTAGGGGACAAGGCATTAAGGGTAGTGCTCAAACTGCAGCGGCAAAGGAAATGCGAGAGGAAGCTATCGCTAAGAGAGTTCAGCGAATAGAGGATCAGCAAAGTTCCCAAGCTGAAGCTCAACAAGCACAAGCGGAGGCAAAAAGTGAAGCGGAAAAAGAAGCGTTTGAGCGAGAGGAAGCAATGATTGACAAGCAGGGTAAACTTCTGGATCAACAGCGCACTCAACAAATTATTGATCAAGCTAAATCACCAGAAGCTACACCCTTCCAAAAGAAGCGTGGTGAATGGTTCGAGCGTGAGGAATCTTTGCGTGAAGACGGTGCAAGCCCAGAAGAGATTACTGCTCGTCGTCGTGCTTTCCTTTACGGAGACAAGTTTGATGCTTGGGAGTTTGGAGGCAATGGCACACAGCCTCAGATGGAGACAGCTACAGCCGCACCTACAGTGACGGACGAGGCGAGCTACAATGCGCTTAAGACTGGTCAGAAATATATCCACAACGGGAAAGAGTACACTAAGAAATAATGGCATTTACCCCACCAGAAGCAGAGGAAGAGTCAGAAGCATTTACACCTCCAGAGGTTGAGCCAACTGCATTCGTCCCACCAGAAGCACAAGCATTCACGCCACCAGAAGCATTAGCCGACGACGAACCTACCACTGGTGAAATCGTCAAGGGTGTTGGCGCAGAGATGGGAACTAGCGTTGGAGGCTCCATTGCCGGTGGTGTCATTGGTGGTGCTCTAGGCTCGGTTGTACCTGGCGTTGGCACAGCTATTGGTGCTGCCGCAGGAACAGCCGCAGGCGGCTTCACAGGGGGCTTCCTAGGCTCCCTGTGGGCGCAGGACATCGAGGATCAAGAGGATGTTAGTCTCGGTCGAGCACTAGGTGCTGGTGTAGTGAGTGCCATACCACTAGGCGGTGCAGCTGCTAAAGGTGTGAAGGGTGCTGGCAAGATTACAGCTAGTATGGTTGGACGTGCTGCTGGTCGTGAAGCTGTCAAGGGAGCCGTACTGGGAGGCACAGAGGCTACCATCAAGACAGCTGTTGATGAGGGTCGTATGCCCACTAAGGAGGAGTATGCGCAGTATGCTGGAGCAGGTGCCTTGTTTGGTGGTGCTCTAGGTGCTGCCACTCCGAAGGTGAGTAAGTCGATGGACAAGTTCTTTGGTAAGACTGCCAGAGAGATTGACGAGGGTGTTGCTACGGGTGACATCAAGTATGATGACTTCAGTTGGACGCTAGGTGAGCAGCCCGATATGGCTACTCAAGGAAAGAAGATCCTCCGCAAGGACATGGACAAGGTGGTTACCCGTGTAAAATCAGAGACGGCATCACAAGCCCTTGATGAGATGTCACCGTTTGAGCGCATGAGCAACAAGGTGCTGTCCGTTATGGCACCGTCTAGGGTGGTAGGCAAGGAGGCTCGCAATGAGGCACTCAACTTCCGCAAGCGTGTAGCCTCAGCTGAGGAGATGGGTAGTCGTGTACAACGTAGAGTGGACAAGGCTATCAAGAAAGACCCTAAAGTTGCTGCCAAGATTGACAACTTCTTAGATACTGGCGAGCTAGATCCCAAGCTAGGAGATCTCAAAGACGAACTGGTTGTATACCGAGATGAGCTATATGCTGTACAGGAAGAGCTTATCAAGCAGCTAGAGATGGATAAGATGGCTAGCCTTGAGTCTGGTAAGCTTCGTGATGTTACTGAGAAGATCCTAAAGCTTAAGGAGGCAGCACAGTCTCAAACAGGCAAAAAGCTTCAAAAGACTCGTGCTAAGATCAAGCAGAAGCAGGAGGTCTTAGAGGCTCCCGACAAGCTGATTAAAACCATCAAGGAGTCTAAGGAACTAGGCACGTTCTCTAGCCGTGAGTATCGTATGTACACTGACAGTGAGTTTGTGCCGGACGTAAAGCTTCGTGAGGCTGCTGTAAATGAGGTTGCTTCTAGTAAATTTAAAGGAGGCAAGGGCAAATACAAGACTATCGAAGCTGCGAGAACAGCAGCAAGCAAGCACTTGGATGATCTCGAATCTAAGTCAGCAAGAGTTCGCAAGACGAAAGGCAAGCAGACTGGAGCCAAGCAATTATATGAAGCTCCGTTGAAGAAGAAACATGATGTAGGAGCAGCGGAGAGGGAGTGGCTAGGAGAAATCACTGACACTGGTGAGAGAATGCGTGGAACCCTCACTCGTGTGGGCAAGCTGGTGGCTCGCAAGCAGACTGATAGAAACATAGCTAACATCCTAAAGAAGCACGGTCTTGCTGTAGAATCAGATAGGCAGGTGGCAGGTATGCAGGAGCTTAGGCTGAAGGCAGGTGAGACTACTCAGTTGCACACGATGCCAGAGGTTCAGGCATCAATCAACAGACTTTATTTGGATGGAGCACAACAACGCTCAAGCAACCCAATCATCGCTGGGATACAAGACCTATACTCCTCTTCTGTTGGTCTGTCTAAGGCTACTAAGGTGCTGTTGAATCCGCCTTCCTATGCCGTCCAAGCCTATGGTAATACCATCTCACTACTAGGCATGGGGGTTAATCCATTCTCGAATGTTCGTAAAGCATTTAGATTAGCCACTGCTGAGTATGGTGGTCTTGAGCACTTAATGTCTAAGGCTGGTCGTGGGGAGCGAACTGAGTTCCTTAAGGAGATGAACGACATGACCAAGTATGGCATCAAGGGTGAGAACATCGTTGAGTCTGACATCCGTGATGCTTTCGAGCGAGGCTTGTTCAGTAAGGCAATAGAGAAGCCTGTTGGATTCTTTGGTAAGGCATACTCCGTGCCTGATACCATGGGACGTTACATAGCTTGGAAGTCTCAACAGGATGTGCTGAAGGAGATTTACCAAGGGTTGGACACTGAGGACATTAAGCGCATGGCTGCTGAGGTAGTTAATGATACCTATCAGAACTACGACCGTCTCTCTGGTACGATTAAGTCGCTGTCTCGAATGGGTGTTATGCCACAGTTTGCTTCGTTCACTGCTGAGTTCATGCGCAACCAGTACAACCAAGGGAAGATCATTGCACAGATGCTCCGTGGAACTTTTGGTACTGAGTTGGGTTTGGATATTTCCAAGGCAAACATTAAAGCTATGAGAGAAGAAGGGGCAAAGAGACTAGCTTCTCTAGCCACTGTATATGGTGCTACTGGTGCAGCCATCTCTGCTATCAACTCTGACGGTGGTATTGGCGAGGGAGACGAAGAGCACATTCGTGAGCTGGTTCCCAGCTGGGACAAGCACAAGAGCTTGGCTATGCGACTCTCTGAAGATGGCAAGCAAATGTCCTATGCTAATGCTTCTTACATCGCTCCACAGGCACTAGGGCTGGCAGCCTTTGATGCTGGCATGAGTGGTGAGCCTATAGAGAATCTGTCTGGTATGTTAGTTGAGGAGCTTGTAGGCGATGGTTCGTTCGTAAATCGAAGCATGATGCAGGCGATCAACAATCGGAATGATCGTGGGCAGAAGATTAGCTCCAGTGAGAGTGATTTGACAAATGCTATGGAGAGAATGAAGTTCTTCATCGGGGAGACATTTAAGCCTGGCATCGCTCGTGAAGCAAAGAAGATGGACGAGGCTTTGCGTGGTGTTGGTGATCTAACTACCGGTCAAGTGTGGGCAAGGCAGCTAGGTTATCGTGTCAATACGATTGATTTCGCTGAGAACGCCAAGTACTTGATGATGGAGCACAAGGACAATGCCGACATGAGCAAGCGAGAATATACTAAGGCTCGTGACAAAGGCATTATGCGACCAGAAGACCTAGAAGCTCTGTATCAGAAGGCTAATGAATCTAGAAAAGAAAGCATGGCTCTCATTTCTAGACGGAATCAGAACCTGATTAACCGTGGTTACAATGAGTCCGAACGCATTCAGGTGATGAAGGACGCAGGAGTGGGCAGCAAGGACATCCTAGCCACCCTACAAGGGCGTTACAATGACATCCAAAGGGTGTCTATACCATCAGCATCCGATAGGTTTGATGAGCTAACTGGCACGATGCAGGAGAAGAGACAACAGATTATTAAGATTGCAAAGACAGACCGTGAGATGGGTCGGAAGCTCATGCAGAATCTAAAGCGTGAGCAGATGAACAAGCGACGTGGTGTCAATGATCGTGACTCTTTGTTGAGGAACATGAACGTAGCTGACCGTGCTAGAGAAATCATGTCGCATCCAAATCCTAGTTCATATCTACAGGAGCTCAGGAGGAAGCGCATTGCTACAGATGAGGTGGTACGCCTTGTGCGCATGATGCAACGAGAATAGCCACAGGAGGTTCTCTAATCCTCCATACGACTCCTTACCCTAGTAAAGAGCTACAAGCCCTTCAGTAGCCACTGAGGGGCTTTTATATGCCTATAGACCAAAAAGCCCCCGTGAGAAAACACAACTCACGAGGGCTTAACCAAAAGCTACCAGCACTAGGAACAAAAGAAACAAAATCCTAATGCCAGTAGCATAACCAACCACGGTTACGACGAGAAGATAGCACACACACTTCCCTCGTCAAGTCTTTTTATGGTAATTAGTTTGGCGGTGTTAAGGTTGCACCGTCAGCGAGCATTCCATAAAGCTCATCTGACATGGTGAGAAAATTTAATCCCTCTGTTGTGTTCCAGTGGTAGAGAAACTCGTCCGCCCCACAGGAGCCTGGCTCAGTGATGCACTCCACTTGGTCGAGCACTAGGTCGAGTTTTACAGAGTCTTTTCTGAGTCTTAGTTTTGTTCCGATTGCGTACATGATGTGGTTGGTTTGGTGTTAACGATCTCCTGACGAGATTGCTTTGTCGATAGCTTCTCGATCTGGGTAGATCACTTGGTATTGGATGCGGTCGTCATCTTCAAATGTCTCCCATTCGCCCTTGACCATGTGGTTGTTGAGGAGCCAGTCAAGCCTTTCTTTGTCCTTCATTAGATTCAACTCTCGGTCTTCTACCTTGCGTAAGCTGGATTCGTAATAGTCACGGTCTTCCACTAGCTCGTTCAGCTCACGCTCCAGTTCTCGTGCAAGATCAGCATGAACCATCTCGTGCGCCATCACCTGAGACCCGAAGGATGCTGCGTCTGTTCTTGGTGTATCACTCATAGTTCATTAATCATTGGAAAGATCTTGGCGATTTCACGAGCGCATTCAAGGGCAATCTCCATGTGTTCTTTCTGCGTGCCATTGCCGGAACGTAGGTCGATGTAGTGTATCCATGAGCGCAGGGTTCCAGACATATACAAACGACTGATGACGTTGCCCTCCGGTAGCACAGCACGAGCCTGCTCCTTAGCAATGCCATTGTCGATAGCCCACTTGTAGGCTTCCTGTGCTGCATCAATCACCTTCTTCTGCTGGTCGAACCAAGCTACAATTAGATCAGGGTTCTTGTTCTCGATGGAGTTCTGGCGGTTCTTAGTGTCTTGCAAGCGAGGCTCACGAAGGACGAAGCCTAGGTCTTTGGTTGGGTCTGCATACCGCTGGCTAAACTCCTGGAAGGTGAAGCTTCGGTGGCGTAAGATTTGGCGAGCGATGTCTCGTGTTGTATTAATCTCAAGGCAGGCTGAGACCATTTCCAAGGGGCTGTAATGCTTGTGCTTGATGAGATACTTGATGAGCTTCTCGGACGTCTCCTTGTTGAGCTGGTTGCTCGGATTGCTCACTCTTGCGCAATAGGCAATGAGGTCTTGGCAGTCGTGTAGGTCGTGCTCCAGCATCTCTGCTGAAGGCAGGCTTTGTGATATTAGCTTTACGTTCATATGTTTGGTTGGTTTAACGGTTTCAAACGGCGGTTTATACGGCGTGCGATGTCCGCTACTTCCTCGTCGTCGTCGGCGTCGAGGGCTATTTCCCGTGATGCCCTCTGTATTTCGCTCTCGCTAAAGGAGGGAATGTAACTGCCATTGCCGCTTGCGGTGTTGTGTACTGCAGCGGATGTTTTGGCGATAATTGTGTATTCTAGTTTCATGTTTCGGCGGTTGTCGGAGTGATGTTTATGAGTTGTGTGTGCATAGTTATGCAAATGTGATTTGATTTTTGTCTTTTGGTTTTTTGCAGGTGTAGT
>JAAHTG010001702.1_pt1 | contig 12863 bp, 14 predicted proteins | sample 6116081 | NCBI WGS metagenome assembly JAAHTG01 (sample SAMN13939989, study PRJNA603662) | sponge metagenome | isolation source: marine sponge | host: Mycale hentscheli | place: New Zealand | collected 2005 | reverse complement strand
AGTATAACCGCTACCATTGTCAGTCATAGTAAATGAATCTACACCTACTCTACTACAAGTTGCAATGTATTTATTACAAGCTGGATCTGGAATAAAAGTTACAGTGAAAGGTATTCTACCTACTAAAGAAGATTCATCTTCACAAGCTGGTTGGACATAGCCTTCATAAGTGACATTATCACAAGTTTCATTATCAACAGTTATTGAAATATCATAAGAGCATGCTGCTCCACCTCCTGCACAATAAGGATGAGTTCCTGTTCCTGTACAGTTATAAGGTACGGTTCCTTGAAGTCTATAACAAACCCTATGAGGACCGTCATAGTTACTTGTCCAACCTACTGTTATTGTAGCATTTACACTAGCCATAATTTAAATTTTTGTCGTTACTGATATTGTTACTGAATAACAACTTCCAACAGGGCAGGTTGTATTTACCCTAAAATGATATTCAGTATTTGCTGTTAAAGAACCTATTGTTTGAGTTTCTATTGTTGCACCAACCGTTGGAGTAATTGGTGTAAGTAATGTCCATGATAAAGCACTAGCTAACTTAGCTTCCACTTGATATTGAGTGGCTGCTCCTTGTGGTAACCATCCTATTTCTATTTTATTACTTGTTATAGCTAAAGATCTTAATCCAAGAACTGCATTACATAAATCTGTAGATACAGTGAAAGCTGCAGCTAAAGCTGGAGTTCCTATAGCACTAGGATCTGGAACTACTACATCTCCTGTTATATAGCCAGAGCCAGCTGTTGTTATTGTTACTGTTGTTACTACACCTAAAGCATCTGTTGCAACAGTTGCCAAAGCTCCAGCTCCTGAACCTCCTAATAAAGGAACGTTAGTAAATACAGTTCCTGTTGTATAACCAGAACCGGCAGTTGTTATTGTAACAAATCCTAGCTGACCTGTAGTATTAGGAGTAATACATCCAGGGTTAGTAAGAAACAAAGCTATCTTTTGGAGAATTGTATCAAATCTATCTCCTCTATTAAAAGCAACATCTACAATACTATCTGTACAATGTACTAAGCATGTATCACAAAAGGTTTCTGGACATGCTTCTGGAGATGGACAATCAGGAGTACCTGATTCACAAACTAAATTGCTAGTTGTTAAAGGTGTATCATCACAACCACAAGGTACTTTATGTTGACAGTTTTTACTCATTTTATGGTATTGTAATTGCTGCACTTACACCTGATGGTGGAGTACAAGGTTCAGGTAATGTTGTTGTTATATTAAATGGGCATATTGTAGTAACGCCTTCTATTGTTACTTCAGCTACAACTCTATAAGTAGTATCTGCTGTTAAACCCGTAAATGAATTAGATACAGTCTCAGGTCCAGATACTGATTCTCCAATACTTGCTATTAAAGATAAACCAGTTGAATCATAAAGTTTCATATTAAATGAAGCTGCTGAAAGAGCCCAAGAAAACTGATATAAAATGCTTGTTACATCAGGAGTTAAGTTTAATGTTGGACATGATCCTGTGTTTATTAAAGTATAAGACCCTACACTTTCACATTGACTTGCTCCATCAGTAAAGCAGTAAGAAGCTGTAATACTTAAGTCCTCAGTAATACTTACTGGAGTACTAGATAAATCTACAGTATAACCAGCTTGGTTATTTAAATAAGAACCAAGAGGAATAATAACATTTATAAAGTTTCCACTTACATCTTGTATTCTAACTGAAGTTCCTGATTGATTACATTCTGAGTAATTTGCAGGTACAGATCCGTTAAAGAATAACTTAAGGCTAGATCCTGTTATAGTAGCTGTTAAAACTATAGCCACATCAGTACATAAACTAGGTAGTGCAGCTTGTATGCTATAAATAGCAGCTCTTATATCACCTATGGTAACCCACATATTATTAAATGAGTCAGCTAAATTAGATACTTGAGCTTTCCATCCATCTAATGCATTCATTAAACCAGAGCCAGCTAGTTGATCAGAAGTTGCTAAACCGCTAGGTGTTTTAGTTATTGAATCAAATATACCGTTGGGTAAGCCAGTAGAAGATCTTAATTCACAAAACTGTGTTTCTAAATTTTCTACTACTGTATCTAAAGCTGTTAAAATAGGATCTGAAGTACACGCAGGTACAAGTTTTGGAAGATCTAATACTGGTTCAGGAGCTGCTTCTAAAGCAACGATCCTAGTTTGATGATTAGCTAAAGTATCATTAATTGTATCTACTTGACCAACAATTGTATTTACTTTATTACCTATAGCTTGAGCATAATCATCAAGCTGCATAGATTTTACTGTGTCTCCTTGAGGATTAACATAATAAAAAATTTCAGCAATGGGTACTACACAATCAGGACATCCTGCAGCTTTTTCTTCTGAAGTAGGAGTTAAATCACAGCAGTCACAAATTTTATCTATTAAAAGTTGTATAAGCTCTTGAAAATCCTTTGGTTCACAACTACCTAAGTTTAAACAAGTTAAATCATAACTTGTTATCTTTAATGTAGTCATTATATCACATAATTCCGTAGCAAGCTTGTAAACTACTTCACTAACTGTGTCACCTTTGCATAACTTAAGACACTCAATATCTGGCCCTTGCCAGATTATGCAATTAGAAGATATTGGGCTACAACCTGATTGATCTGTATTTATAGGTTTCATCTACTCTAACTTTCTTTAAACAGCAAAGCCGTTATTTATAATATAATTAAATTTACTGACATTCACAACACTAGGGGCAGGCAGTTCCAATTGAAAATGAGAAACTACCGTTATTTGTAAAAGGTTGTAAAAAGTCAACACAATAGCTTAATGGAGTGTCTGGCCAAGGTCCTTGTGATACACCATTAATAAAAAGTTCTGTACCATTATTATTTTTTACTAGAAGTAAATCCTGAACTATACCATTGCAATCAGTAAAAGAAGCAGTTGCAGGTAATTTGCGACCAGGAAATTTAATAAGGACTTCTAGACACTGTTTATTAGAAGGTACAGGTAAAGTTGTTGTTACATCAGTTGGAGGCTTACAATCTATACGCTCAATTATTATTAATTCAGATACAACATTGCAAGGTGGACAACACGGATTAGTAATTGTTGTACACGCATCTTCAGTTTCAATAGATTTAAGTTTGAGTAACTCATATTTAATTGTCCATCTGTTTTCTTCTGTATCACAGGCAAATTCAATACCATATCTAATTGCTGCCATTTTTACATACATAGCTTCAGCAAATTTGCATGATACTTTATCATAATAAGCTGGTGTACAAGCAGGTGTATTGTATCCAGGCTTGACAGTTCTATTTTGTATATCTAATACAGGAACAACTGGTTTTGGTATACAGTCTTCACATGAATCAAAGCAATCTAGTATTTCACCTATGCTAGGTATTGTTACATCAGGACATTGAATTTCTTCAACAGTATAGCAACGTATTTCAAATACACCTTGAGATACTTCATAATTTACTCTAATAGTATTACCTACGTATTCAGCATAGGCAACATTATTAACATATATAATTTCACCTGATTCACAATCTGTAAGTTTATAGCATACTCCTAAACAAATCTCACAGCTTGCATAAGAGGCTGATACTTTAGATATTGGATTATCAAATGGGCAATCTAAAGATTCTTGAATAGTCCAACACTTAGTTAAATCAAAATCAAATACATATATAAGTGTTAGATCTAAAGGATCAAGTGTAGAATCAATTGAAACTAATTGAGTATCTTCTGGATCTTCACAGTTAATAGCTAAATAACAATTGCATGGTTCAAAGGCAACAATGCTTGTTCTCACACAAGTAAGTAAACCGTTTACATATGCCATAGTATATCCATCAGGACACTCACATCCACCACAAATTTCCCCACTTCCTCCTTGATTAGGAGTAGCAGCTAAATCAAAAGTACTACCTACTCTATCTGCAGTACTCCATACTATATAAGGATTTAAAGCAGCTGTAATGTTAAGTCCAGATAATATACTAGGTGTCGTACTATATATTTCAGCACCTAAAGATGCAGTACCAGAATTATTATAACCTTCTACAAGTATATTATGTGTTCCAGCAGAAAGAGTTATTGGTATAACATGCCATGCTCTATATGCAAATACAGTTAAATCTATTATAGCAAATAGCTGACCATCAATTGTAATTCTTACTCTGTCATCTGCAGCAAAACCTATACTATAAATAGCAGCAACAGGTACGTTAACAGGAACTGTAAATCCAATCCATTGATGAATAGGGTTATTGTTATTAATAAAATTATTAAGATTTGTCCATACTTCATTGTTTGTTTATCTATCCTTAGGGCTGTTGTCCGTTCCCCATAAAGTAGTCTGTATAGTACCTGAAGGATTAACTCCATCATTAATTGTAGTATCTAGATTTAATATGTTACCTGAGTTATCTAATAAAGCATCATAATAAAAAGGAGGTGTACCAGAACTATCTTCAGAAATAGGTAAGGGTCTTCCTGTAGCATCTTCATAAAAATACGCACCACTGTCATTATACTGATTTGTACATTGAGTACAACCTGCAAGTACAACGTTACATAATACTTCATCACATAAAGCAGGAGTTTGTTCTTCTAGCTCACATAAACCTGTAACAAAATTATAAGTATATCCTTCAGGACATCCGCAAGGTTGAGGTGTAGGTTCATTATGCTGATCAGTCCACATAGCTCTTATAGTTGTAAACTGTTTATCTACAGGAGGATCTATATTAGTTGTATCAGATAAAGACCCTGTTAATGCACTATCTACTGTAGATAAAGTTTGAGAATCTGCAGAAAAGAATCCATCAGTAAGACTATAATTATGACCAGCGTTATTTGCTGGATCACTAACAGTTTCTCTTGAGAGAACTGTCCAAGTTGCACCTCCATCTATAGATCTTGATCTAGTAGTAAGAGTACCATAAGCCCAAAGATTGGAATCATCTGTCCATGATAGATGTCTATAAAATGAGTTAGGACCAGGTATTGAAGCAACTTCTGTAAAAGTTGTTCCTCCATCAGTACTTCTAATAATTCTGTTTCTATGTAATGCTGTAATAGTCTGAAAATCAGCAGACATATGTATACCTAAGCCTTCTAGACTAGTTGGAAAATTAGTACTTACTTCATACTTAGTCCAATTAACTCCTCCATCACTTGTTATAGAGATATTTTGTACTGAAGTAGCTCCAGTATTAGAATAGCAAACAACACCATTTAAAGCAGTAGGAAAATGTATAGCAGTTATAGTAGTCCTTAGATTATTACAAGTTGGACCAGGACATGTTGTTGTAAGATTAAAAGTAAGCCCTCCATCTAAAGATTTAAGAACATTACCAAAATCCCCACATATATATATTGTATTAGAGTCAACAACCCATACTTCATAGAATACAGAACTTGAACAAGCTGTAGATATTATATCACCAGATGCCGGTTGTTGCCAATTTACTCCACCATCAGTAGAATAATAAACACCTAGTAAACCTGAATCAATAAATCTAGACCCAACTACAAAAACTTTGTCAGGATCATTAGGATCTGTCATTACATCATAAAGATCCAAAGCTTGTGTAACAGGAGCAACATCAATATTAATACTTTGCCAAGAGCCTCTTAAATCATCAAGTCTCCTGACTCCTCTATTACCCCCTACAACATATGTTCTTGTAGTCATTGTTTATTTTATAGCTGTGTTCCAGGTCCTTTATATACAGTTGTTATATTAGAAGGTGCTTTAACAGTAGTATTTTTTTGCTGCTTTATTTGAATGGTTGCATTATATCCATGCACACACCCATTACAACAAGACTTACCATCTTTAGCAGTTCTTTTTTGACAACCGCAGGATAACCTAGACTTACAATTAGTACAAATACTCATTTTGTTGGTTTTAATTTTTCTACCAATTCTGGCAGGTTTTACATTCAAATTTATCTAATCTGCTAACAGCATAGTTGTAAAGAGCCATGCCTTGGTTAGGTTCATGACAAGTTTCAACTTTTGCTTTAGCTGCATCAAGATACATTTTTATTTGATGTAAATCTTTTAATTTCTTTTCCAGAATAGCATCTGGATCACAAGCTCCTATATCTAAATCACATAGAATAGACTCGTAAGTCTTAAGAGCTTTTGTTATACGTAAATGATTATATTCTACGTATACTTTATCATTAGGAGAAACACTCCATTTTATAATGTATATACCATCCGCAAGGCTACTAAATTCTGTACCACAACCAGAAGTCTGAACTTCTAAATCACATGCTGTAAGGTTTAGTATAAATCCTGGAGATACTTTATCTTCTCCAAATTGTACAGGTGAGGTAAACCCAGGCAGAGTTACTTCTAGTATAGGACATTTTACAGCCACATCTGTATTATAAATACTTGTATCAACTAATCTTAGTTGACATAAGTTCATTGTATCTGGAGCTTCTAAACTTAAAACGTGCTGAGCCATTATTAACAGTATTAAAAAAAGGGGAAGGAGATATTAACCTCACTCCCCCTTTTTAGTATTAATTATCTATGTTATATTAGGGTGCCACTGGAAGATCAAGTGGAGTACAAGGAGTACACGCTTGAGTTTCTAGAGATGCACATCCATCACCACATCCAGTTAACCAAGTGTCCATGAAAGTTTCAAAGGCTGCATTGGTACCGTTAGTAATAACTTCTAACATGTATTGATCATTATCAAATGTTCCGCTTGGGTTGTTGAATCTTGGAACACTGTGTAAGATATAGTAACGAGTATACAAGTTACCTCTTGTTACAGAGTTTAAGATATCATCACCTTGAGTAATCTCACGGATTCTTTGGCTGTTACTTGCAAAGAAGTTTTGAAGATAGCTCTCAGATACAATTAAGTCTCTAACAACAGTTTCTCCGTAACCCATCCCTTGTAAAGGAGGACATTCTTCAACAACACAAAGACCAGTAAATGCACATGGATCACCTTTGTAATCAACTTCAGAAGCAAGAATCTTAATAGGTTCTTTTTCAAAGTGATCACTTACTTGGAACGAGCAGTTACCAAATACTGTATCAACATAAGCTCCCATTAGTCTCATACCACCACAGTCACCATCAGTGTGACCTGCAGATACGTACTTAGACCAAATCTGAGTATCTGGCCATCCAGCAGCTTCAGCATCCGCAGCAGTAGCAAACCAAGGATTACCTGCTTCATCAAATACAACTGGTTTGATAAAATCTTTAAGGTATTCACTCTCTACAATTTGTGTAGCCCATTGGATATAGATTAAAGTTGAATCTACTTCAGTAGGTACTTCAGTTGCACAACATCCACCATCAGCTCGGAAAGTCTGATAAAGGTTGTGATTAGCAAAACGTAAAGCTGGAGATCCTTTTACTTCAAATTCCATATAGTAAGTCTCACCACAAAGGAAAGCTTTACAGCAATTAGAATCAGCAGCATCTACAGTAGCAACATCAAAAGTAACATCATCTCCAGGAGTTCCTCCACCAAGAGCTGTTCCAAGAACAGTAATTGTTTCAGTAGCAACATATCCAGATCCAGGATTATTTACAACAACTCCATCAAGAGTACCAGCACCATCAGTTCTAATATCAACAGTAAGTCCTACTCCTGAACCAGAAGAAGTTGTAGCAACATCGGAAAGATTTAGAGATGGAGTATAAGCAGCAACAGTACCTGTAGCAACACCAATTGTCAATACAGCACCACCAACAGTAAAGTTAGTAGAACCAACATGTACAATGTGTTGTTGAGCAGTACACTCATCTACACGGTAAAACTCTCTAATCAACTTAGGGTTGATATACTTAGATTTGTTAGACTCTTGGTAACCACCGTGAAAAGGTCCTTGCTTATCATTAGACTTTAATGAAGCTGAAGCAAGAACTAATGGGCAGCAACCTGCAGCAGCCAAATCTGCATCAGCAAGTGCTAAGTATGTATCTTTACTATACATACCAAAATAACCTGGACCTGCTGTAGCTAATGCTGAAGTAGGTGATAAGCTTGTAGTAATAAATCCTTGCGTTGAGTAAGGATTAGTAGGACTTTGAACTCCTACGTCAATCCCAGCAGGATCTGTGCCAGCATCCCTGGTCAAGCCTGAACCAAGGAAGCATTTTTGAAAAGCATGATTAAAATACGCCAGTTTTTATAAATTTTATTTAAAAAAACATTAGTAGCCTATGCTACCTATTAATAATATAGTTAATTCTTTTTTCATCTGCAACAACATCTTTAGTTATTTCCTTCTACTTGACCTGATGCAGTTTGAACTTGATTAAAAGATTCAATATCTCCTGCTAATATCTTAGCAGCTTCATCAACTAGTAATTCTATTATATCATCTTTAAACTCACATTCTACATCTGCAACAGTTGTAGTTTGAGTATAAGGATCTACACAACCAGCAATTTCAATTCTCCTTGGTTGTCTATAATAAGATAATCTAACTTCAGGTACATCAAATAAACCATTAGTATAGATTCTCACATTACCATCTTTAAGAGTACAAAAGGTTTCTCCCCATTCAAAATTTGGTTGTTTATTTACATCTCTTAGAAGTTCATCAACATTAGCTTCTTCGGCAAGATATATAACCATTCTTCTTGGGTCTTTACAACACTCACTAGTAGCATTAGCAGAAATACGTTTCCATTCAAAATAAGAATTAGGTAAACCTACACTCTCATAATAGTCACCTCTATCAACCATAGAGATTTTCTTTTCACTTAAAATTATTTGCAGGTCATCCTTTCTACGTTTAGATTGCTCATCCCCAGTCTGTTTAACATTTAAACCGTGAAGTTGCCTTCTAGACCAAGAAACCTGACCTTTATTAAAAGCTTCAACAATTTGCCAGCATTCTATGTTATCATAGTCATTACTAGCAAGCTTGTTAAGTCTTTGTTGTACTTTAAGTTGAATAGTTGCGTTCTTCATTTCTTTCTAGCTTTTCTCTTAGATTTACCCTTAACTTTCTTAAGCTTGGGATTTTTCTTTTTTGCTTTAGCAGAGGCATTTCTACTAGAAGATGCTAATATAGCACCTGCTGCTTTTTTAGAAATGCCTTGCTTTTTAGCAATCTTAGATTGAACTGATTTAAAGCTCATACTATTTAGACGGAGAAACTTTAGCAGCTTTATTCATGCTTCTGTTAGCTCGTGAAGGTGATAAGCTAGTTTTTACATTAGCATTCATTCTTCTATTAGCTGCAGAAGGTGAAGTAACTACTTTACACATATGATTTTTACTTTTATAACCCATGATTTTAAATTTTAATTTATGTCCAATATTCTTCTACTTCATTTAACAAGTCAGCTAAAACATCTTCATTCATAGGATTTCTTAAAAATTCTACAACATCACTGATGTTTCTACCAAGCATGTTATTCTTTTTAGTATGATACAGCATACCGTCTGGCTTGAGACTAATAAACTTATAGAAGCTTGCATCTTTTACAATAGCTCTAAGTTTTAATGTCTCCATATCAAGATTACCTGTGTTAATCATTGATTTAGCAGCATTTGCTTTACTAGATTCATTACCGCCTCCTGCTATAAATTCATCTAGTGCTTCATAAAGCACATCAATAGGAGTTGACTTTTTATATCTAGCACTATCAGCTTCTAGAATCTTAGTTACGTAAAGAAGCTTAATTGGGTTCTTAGAATATAAATCATCTAATACACCAATAGCTTTGTTTCTAAGTTTCTTATACTCAGTTCTAGTAGATACTGTATCTTCCTCTTTGTCAAGAAACCACTTAGGTGCTTTAGGCATAGCCTTAGCATCTTCAAAGCTTTTTGCAACTAAAGGAAAACCTCCTGCTTCAATAGCCATAAGCTTAATTAAATCAAAAGGATCCTGCTTAGGTTTTAAGTAAGTAGGCTCATTACCGCATTTTATAGATATTTCAGAAAAGAACTCTTCATTATCAGGCTTCATTTGCTGAACCTTATTCCAAAATTCTGGATCTTCAGGATCTATAACATTTGATTTAAATTGCTTTTCAAGCTCAGAAACTACTTCTCTTATTCTTCTAATTACAGCATTTCTCTTTTCAACATCTCTAATGTTTTGAACTTCAGGAGCAAATTCATCAAGTCCTGTAAGATATCTTACTTGACCATTTCTTTCAATTGCTGCAAGTTGTTCTTGCTGAGTTGTACCTGGAAACACTACCATCCCGTACTCTTCTAGTCCCATATTTTGGTAACCTTCTTCAGTATAAGGTTTGATTGATAATCCAGATATTGTATCTAAAAAGTTTTTCTTTTTAGCTGTTTTACTTTTTGTTGTTGGTTTTGCCATGGTTTGTTGGTTTTAATTAATATTAGATTACTACTTTTAATTCTCCTGCAGTATGATAAAAATCTCCTACTTCTAATCCTGCTGCTAAAGCGGCTGCATTATCAGCATGATTTTCAGTACCTGCAGATTGCAAAAAAGATATAACGTTATTAACATGAACTAATCTAGCTTTTTGGGCTTCCCCATAAGCTCCAGCTCTTGAAGCATTCTCCAATAAAGGATCTGGGCTTACTGCTGTAAATTTTTTAAGTGCCATTTTTTTGAGTTTTAAACTATTTGATTAAAAAAAGGGAGGGCTTTCAACTCCTCCCTTTTCCTATTAACTAAAAATTAAATTATGAAAATTAGAATGAGCCTCCTGTAATAGGGTTTCTCATTACAATCTTTAGAACCTTGGTTGGATCTTTTACCCAAATTGCCGGCATACATTGAGTCATAAATACTCTATATCCGTTAAACTGACCAGAAGATTGGAAACCTGAAGTTCTTCCCATGTAGTCCATAGTACCATTTTGATACCACCACTTTAATTGGTTGTCCCAAGAAAGCTTCAACATGTAGATATTATCATTTGTGTTATCAGTGATATCAAAAATGATAAAGCTATATGAGCTTAATGCGTGACCATCAATTGTTGGGTTTTCTATATCATTAGTATGTACATTGTCAAACGCTGGGTTAATTACAAACTGAACATTTGCCAAGAATGGAATAACATAGCTAGTATAAGCAAATCCAAAGCCAAGGTTCATACCTTTCTTAGTAATTGCTCCAATACCAGATTTGTCAGAAGCATCAATGTAAAGACCTGAAGAGGTTGCTTCACGTTTAATAGCTTCATTAATCATTCTCATTCCACCCATACCTGTTTGAACAACTAATTGTCGTTGTGGGTCTGGACCTGTAAACTCAACTCTACCGTTGTAGAAGTTATATAGTTCAGCACGGAACAATTCAAGATTAAAACTAGACTTGTTGTACACTCTTTTAAATGAGCTATCAAGCTGCTTCCAAAGACCAACAGATAATCTGATGTCATCTGGACCATCTTGTCTTACTCTACCACCATGACCCCACATAAGATATGTTTCAATATCTGTAGCAATCTTGGTTAAGTGAGCTGCTTCAAGAGAAGTAAGGAATGTTCTAGAAAGGTTACCGTTAGCAACAGCTTTCTTTACATAATCCTCACCCATTACTCCAACCATCTCTGTAATAGAAGAAACAGAAGGATCCATATTTTTGTCAAAGTTTCTCCAAATCTCTGTTACTGGAATAGTACCGTCAGCATTCATTCCACCTTTAATAGCCATATCAGCTCTAGATGAAACAGAATAATGTACGTGAGCTTCAGCTCCTCCTACATAATTGTAGAATTCACGGAAACCAGCTTTAGTACTGATGTCAGAAAATCTTTCACCATACTCTCCTCTAGCAGAACCTTTTCTAAAGAATTTAGTTCCGTTAGCTAAGAATTTGTTTTCAAGAAACTTGTAGTTGTCATTATTGACTAATTGAACAGTGTAGATGAATCCATCACCTAAAGGAAGAATATCTTCTTCAGGAACAACGAATAGTTCAACACCATTATACTTGTCATAAGTAATGATGTCTCCATGTCCAAACTCTCTCTTGTTCAGCTTGATCTTAAATGTTGTACCATCAACACCTTTAGCTTCATTAGCTGGTTCAATATCTTCAATAATATAAGGAAGATCTTGTGAGACTGGAGTTTGCCATTTCCATTCACCACGGATGTTATCTACTTCAATAACATTTTTGCCACCAAAGGATGACATTTGATAAAGAGGCATCTCTACTTTCTGCGCCATAGCCCAAATGTCTACGGGACCCATATCAGTAGGTTCTGCATCTCTAAGCATGTTCTGTAAATGATATGAGTCAATGTGAGAACTAGCTTGGTAGTTAGTGTCACGTAGAAACAAACCATTGTTAAATACTGGAGTTGCCATTTTGTGATTAAATTTTAATTATTATTTATTTATTTATTAACTTCTTTTAAAAAAATCTTTCTTCGGTCTTGATAAGCCTGAAGCAGCTCTTCTACTTGGTGCCTCACTACTTGGTTCATCAGTATATGAAGCATCTCTAGAGCTTTGCTCAGTTTTTAATTTTCTAACAGTTTCTGCAGTAGCTGCTCTTTGACCTTGATTAGATATTTGTGATCTGTATCCTTCTGGGTCTGCTAATAGATAAAGAGCTTCAGCAATTAAATCATGTCTCGGCTCAACCCATTGGTATTTTTCTAGTAAATGACCTAGCAAATTTGTTTGCTTACCATTTATAGAAGGATAGTTTGGTTGAACTAATCCACTATAAAGCATATTCTGAACTTTATTATCAAGTGTTAAACCATTAAGCTCACCTTTTTCTAAAGTAGAGTAAACATTCTCCATGTATGTTTGAGATTGTTGTTGTCTTTGTTTAGCTGCTTCTTCTTTAGCTGCAAGTTTTTGATTTACAATGTTCTGTTTTATTGGATTGTAACTGGGGTTTGAGTGGTTAGGTGGCTT
>JAAHTG010001921.1_pt1 | contig 12870 bp, 28 predicted proteins | sample 6116081 | NCBI WGS metagenome assembly JAAHTG01 (sample SAMN13939989, study PRJNA603662) | sponge metagenome | isolation source: marine sponge | host: Mycale hentscheli | place: New Zealand | collected 2005 | reverse complement strand
CAAATCCATCTTTCCAAAATATTTTTTCTTTAAATTTACTCATGTTTTATACTTTAATAATTTTACTACACTTTTCATACTCTTCAGTACTTTCAAAATAATCTAGTAACATATCTTTATCATCATGATCTACAGGTAAATAAAATTCACCTTGATTTGCTAACTCATCAATTGTTGTTTCACCTACAAATAAATTATAGGCATTAAGGTAAGATACTCTCATATTTAATCCATTTCCCACCAATGCATATCTCTATTTTCCAACCCACACCTAAGACCAGTAATTAAATCATGTTTGTAAGTAATCATTTTATCATCTTTAACTATACAGGTATTACCCATCATAGCATCATTAAACTTACTCATATTAATTTCATCTTTAACTTTATCAAGTACTTCTTGTACTTCTTCAGGTGTAAACCCTTCTTCAAACTGGGTTTCAATCCCATAAATAAATTTATTTACATCCATTACGCTACTTGATTAATAGGCTCATCAAACAACCAATTCACCTTATTTTTACTATTCAAATTAAAAAACAACTTATTACCACTTCCACCTCGACGGTTTTTACTAAAGTGGAAAAAACGCTGACCATCTCCGTCAAATTTCAAATGACCCATTGCTGTTGTCATATGTTTAATTTTATTTGAACCAACAAACGTTCCACCTTTAGTAACTTGTTGAATGATCAAAAATGTTGAATTTATTTTACCATCATTATTTGCTTGGTTATGCTCATCAAGCAACTGCAAAATACGATTGGTATTTGACTTACCAGTACCTCCAAAATAATCAACATAATTATCTGAAATCTCAGCAAGTGAATCAATCAATACACAATCATAACCCTCTTTAAGTGCAGTTCGAAGAACAACATCAGGATTAACTTCAGCATAATCACCCATAAACAAGATATCCAAATCTCCAAATTTTGGAAAACGCTTAACATAACCAACCATATCAATGGCATTCATCTCACCTGAAATGAACAAACATTTTTTACCTTTTTGATTAAGATCAGCAAGAACATCTAACAATACTGTTGTTTTACCAACACCTGGATCACCTGTAACTACAACATTTGTACCAGGCATAACCCCACCTTCCATACTGAAGAATGGATCAACCTTAGTACCTGTTTTCATTGGCTCAAACAATTTCTTGTTGAACTCCATATTATCCATTTTAACTGTTTTAACAACAATACTTTGAGTTGGGTTGTTAACAACCTTTTTACTCGGACGACCTCTTTTAACTTTATTAACCATAACCTTTATTTAATTAATTTAACAATTTTGGGCTCTCACCTCATTTACCCTGTAAATATACGAACAGAATCTCGCTTCTCCAAATATTTTATGCGTTTTCTTCAAAAGTTTCATTAAACTCCTTATCATCCACTTCCATTTGTTTAATTTGACCATTAAAAAGCCCTAATTTATAACCACCATAAAAGCCTAAACCATAAATCAAAATAAACACACCTGTATTAATAAATAAATCTAACATTATAAAAAATTTAACTGTTTTCGCACCTCATTTACCCCGTAAATATACGAAAGGGATCTGGCTAAGCCAAATCCTTTCGCGGGAGTCTTTTAAATGTTTAATGCTTGACACTTCAACTCAATTTCATTTGCTGTTTTAGCTGACTGAACAATAGCCATTACTTTAGCTACTTGATCTGTATTTAACCAACCACAAACCATATCCAATCCATCATTAAGTTTAACCATTGGACTACTATCAACATTATCATCAAATACAGCAATTTCAGCTGATGTAGATTCCCAAAATTTATCTTTCATCTCATCACCAAACATACCATCACTTTTCTTTTGACAGTAGTTACCTATCCCCCATTGAACGGACAATCTAAAACCATTATCAAAGGTCATTTGAAAACCTTTATTGTGTGTACTATTAAAATTACTCATAACTTATCTTTCTAAAATTACAAAATCACCAAAATTATCATCAAATACTTGGATTAAATTCTCATAATCCCCCGATGTCATATCACTAATGATTTTATTACTATCTAAATTTAATTGCTTTGCGAATCTTTTTGCATAACCCATTAATGCAAATGCATTACCATCTGGACCTGTTAAATCAATAACAACTGGGCCTGTTTGTGTTTGTTTATCTCTAATCATAAATTATGAATTTGATCTTGAAAATTTACCATTATACTGATACATAATTCCTAAAACAGGATGCATAACATTGTTACCATATTCTACTAGCTCTTCTAATTTTTTAGACATTGCTTGTACTTTCAATGCAGTAACAAATACTACACCATTAATTACTTTTGAATTCGTGGGATTTAAATTTACTTTCATATAACCTTTATTTTTATTTTGTTTTCCGGCGTCATGCCTTATTTACACGTAAATATACGAAAGATATTTGGCTTCTCCAAATATCTCCGCATAAGTTTTTAATTTATTTTTTAACCAACAAACTTGGTGAAACTCTCATTTGAGCTCCAATTCTACCACTACCTGCAATCATTTCAACACCAATATTTTTACTATTAATTTTGTAAATTCTAAACTGATCTTTAGGATTAACTTTTTTATGATTAATACCAACAACATCTCCAATTTGGAAATCCTCTTTTGAAGCTTTTACTGGTGCATCACCTACTTTAGCTGTCATTTTTGCTCTCAATTCTTGAGCATCAAATCTAATTGTACCTAATGAAATTGTAACACCATAATCTTTTTCTAATTGTGCTACTGCTTTTGCGAAATCACCTCTAAAACCTTGAACTTTTTGTTTATTTAACATAACCTTTATTTTAATTAATAAATGCTTGGCTTCATGCCTCATTTACCCTGTAAATATACGAACCCTTCCTCGCTTCTCCAAATATTTACGCAAAAGCCTCATCGAAGGTTTTAAAAATAGGTATATTATATGTTTCAGCTAAACTTTTATAAGTTATTCTTTCTGTTTTGATAAATTCCCAATTTTTTAATTTATCTAAAGTAATAGGATGACTCTGTATTAATAATTCTTTTAATTTTATATTATATACTGCTTCCTCCATTCTATTTAAAAAATATTGATAATGGGTACTTTCATCAATTAAAACCATTTTAAGACAAATTCCTTTTTGGGGTTTTATAGTATTATTTGGACCACAATCCCAAAAGTATACCTTTTTAATCCAATCAATAATATCAGCTCCATTAAAAATTAAAAAAGAATCTATATATTTACTATTATTCCAAAATTCGTCAACTCCTAATTTATAAAGTTCATTCCAACTTTTATAATAAGGGTGAGTATTAGGAACTAAGGGAGCAAACCCACCCATTTTAAACCCCTTTGTATGATTTATATCAGACGATAGATATTCACCACAATAAGCAAATTCATTTTTCTCAATAGCTATACTTTTTCCTGAGCATGTAGGACTTATTATTATAGTTTTCATTATCGCATGACTTTAAGATGACTTTACCTTCTGATAAACTAGCTTAACATTAGGACCAGGTATATTTTCACTTAATCTTTTCCAATTACTCTCTCCACTTTCTACAAAATGCCAAATATTACTTCCTTTACCAATAATAGGATAGTCAATATAAATCTTTTCACTTCCTTCACCACTAATAGCACTACTTCTATCATCATACCAAGTAACCCAAGTTCTAGTAGGGAGTTCAGCCGCGAAAAAATTATCATCTACAATTAAAATAGAACCTACAGGCATCTTATCTTCAATAGCAATAAACTCTCTCCAACCATGTAAAGCACTTGGGAAGGGATTTCTTAAATCTAAATCCCAAGAATCCAAATGTACTAGGTTAGGTATTATATTGGTTTCTTTTAAAAACTTAACCGAATCTTGTATATGATGGTTAACTGGAACTCCTAGTTCTTCATATAACATTTTACTTTCTTCTATAATTTGATCATCAATATCTACAGAATGAAATTCACCATTAGTAAATTGACATAACTTAGCAAAAAATGCTCCAACACATCCATCATCCCAGTTTCGAGAGGCACCAGTTTCAATACAATAAACAGAGTCGAATGGAAAATCTTCAATAATTTTTACTAAGGATTCTAATTGTTCTACTCTTTCATTATCATCATAAGCATTAGATAATACTTTAACTCCTTTATACCAATTAAGTGCTTCTTTAAACATCATCTCTTTTTTTATCTTTAACTCTATCGCTTATAGGTATGGCATCTCCCATTTCATCGACTCTGACGAATGTAATGTTTGTTGCAAGTATAACGTTTTGTTTACCGTTATAGACGTTATGAGATCGCGCTTCCATATATAATTTTATTGAAGTAGTACCAATAGATTCTACCTTCCCATATATTTTTAATAATTGCCCTTCTTTAGCAGGTTTATTAAAAACGCATTGATCAATTAATTTAGTTACCATACGAGGAGTATCACAAAACTCAGAAGCATATGAAGCTGCTGCTGCATCTAACCAAGCTAGTAATTTACCTCCAAATAAATTTCCATGAAATCCTAAATCTGATTTCTTAATAGGATGTTGAGTTATATATTTCATACACCTAATCTACCATTTGGACCAAGTAAATCATTATCATCAAAAGATGGGAGCTTGATTTCTTTTACCTCTATAGTTTCAATATTTCTATTTCGACCAATTTGTTCAACTGTAAAATCAATATCTTTAGTTTTTACCTGTAGTAATTGCTCTTCATCTTTATCGTATTCTTTAAATTTAATTTTATATGTTTTCATAATTCAATTTTATCTTTTTTATAAGCATATATATAACCTATTTCACTTACTTTTTTATCTGAGTTATTTTCAAAATCAAATCCACAATTTTGTAAGGTAGCTCTAATAAAAGTATAAATTTCAAATGAGTGGTATTCTATTACTATTTTTTTAATATTATTCTTTAAATATTCTAAATTTATAGTTTGAAATAAATCTAATTCTCCACCTTCACAGTCAATTTTTAAAAAATCAATTTGTTTAATATCATATTCTTCTATAAAGTCATTTATATTAATTGTTTTTACAGACACCATTTTTTCATCACCTAAAACTTCATTAACACCTGTGTGGGATTCTAGCATATTACACCCACTATGTTTGGTAATTATAAGTTTCATATCTTCTCCTCTTTTACTTATAGCTTTTTTTATAGTTGTTACATTATCAAAACCTTTTAAATTTTCATTTAAATAATTAAATGTTTCTTCCATAGGTTCTAGTACATAGGTATGTTTTGGTTTAAACTGTTGAGCATAAACGGCAAATACCCCAATATTTCCTCCAATATCTACAACAACATCATTTACATTTATTTTACAATAGTCTTTTTGATAATCTAATCTCCAAAACACTTCTCTTAAAGTTTGGTATGTTACATCTTCTTTATTTGATTTAAAATACACAGGTTTACCATTAACAACAGGTATTCTACATTTACCATTATGTGAGTAAAACTGTTCTAACTCACAATCACCTTCTTTATTAAAAATCCTAAGTATAGTTTCACCCCCAACCACTCCAACCTCACCACCTGGTGTTATCCAGTAATTAATTCCAGGCTCCCAATATTGAGTATCTTGATGTATTACTGTTTGTGTGGTAACATCAAATAGTTCAACTCTAGCGTATTGTTTAAACCCACTAATATTTTCAAAGTCAGCTGTACCATCTACAGAATTTGATCCTTTAAATTTCCATTTAACTTCCATATTAGTATTTTTCATATGATTTTTCTTCTACAAAACCAGATTTTGTAGTAATGTTAATGATTTTTTTAACTTCACATCGTTGATCATTAGTAATGTACACAGATCTTGCTAATTCAACAAATTTAGGACCAAAGTCTTTATTTCTTTCACATTCTCTAATTTCATCCTCAATTTCCCACAATTTAGCATTAATTTCTGCTAATTCTACATAGTGGTTTTGTAATTGACCTTCATTATTCCCAAATAACTGCTTAGCCAATGGATTTAAATCATTAAACTCAGTATAAACATTTGCTAATTTGTTAGTGTCTGTAATATTTTTTATTTTTAATTCTAAAATTGTTAGTTTATCTAACAATTCTCCGTTTGATACTTCTACTTTCATTATTAATTTATTTTATTTATTATTTTTTATAAGGCCTAATTCTTCATCCCACTCATACCCACATCCATCTTTATATATTTTATTTTGATATGCAATTTTATCCTTAATATGAGAAGGTCCTGTTGTATTCATATCATTAGTCCAAGTATAGTGGTAAGGATTTACTAATGATTTAGGAATATCCTTAACTCCTCCTGGGGAATATCTATAATCAAAATCATCATTAAACCACCAATGCATATCAAAATAATAATTTTTAATCCCACCCCAACGTTTTATCCAACCAGCACTAAATCTAGCCCAATCTGTAGTTATACCATCTCCAACTACATTTTTAAATATAGTATTATAAATAGTAGGTTCAGGATTATCTTTAATATATTTAATTAAGTTTTTAACTTCTCTTTGTGTATAAAATTCATCAGCATCAACTTGAATCATTAAGTCTATGTCATTCTCTTTCATCCAAGGAATACATTTATCCCTAGTACCTGCATCTGTTAGTAAATCATCTTTATCAGGTTTAAATACATAATCAATATTTCCTTTTAATAATAAATCAGCTAATAATACTTCCGTACTATGATTTAAATCTTTATACCCTAACTCAGCATATTCTTTAAATTGACCACTACCAACCCAAATTTTTATGTCAAATTGATTTTTTAATTCTACCCAAGGTTGAATTAAATTTTCAAAACTATTACTACAGTTGTACGCTAATATTTGTATTCCAATTTTCATATTAAAATTCTAATGCTTCAGATATAACAGGAAGCTTTGTTTTAAGTTGATTTTTAATTTCTTTAGCAATTAATTGAATTTCTTTTTGGGCATGACTATCATCTCGTAATTCAAGAAAATGAATCCAAGAACGAATTGATCCAGTCATTTGAATTTTAGTTGTAGTAGCTAATGGTAAAACCATTCTAGCTTGCTCTCTAGCCACCCCCTCTTTTAACAAATCATTATATAATCTATGACATGCCCTAAAATGAGTTTTAATTACTTCACTAGCTTTACCTTCAAAAAATATATCTCCTTCATACATTTTAGGATTGATAATTTCAGTTGAACTTTGTCTATTATCCTCACATTGAGCTCTTAACTCAACATTTTCAAACATCTCATCTAACTTATTAACATCTTGATATCGTTGACTAAACTCCTGAAAAGAAAACGAACGGTGACGTATGAGCTGGATTCCGATTGCTTTGGAAGTTTCAATTTCGAACGTCGCGTGACTATGTTCAAACGGCGACCAGTGCTTGTGGCGTACAAGGTATTTGAGAAGGCCTGCTGCATTATTCTTCTTATCCTTACGTGAACTAGATACACGTGCAATCTCCACAATATGCTCTTCAGCATTAGGAGTAATATTTAAAAGTTTTACTTGCATTTAATTTATTTAAAGTGTCTATATTATAATTTTTTAAACGAGCAATATGAAAATACAATTCTTCAGTAGTACCTCCAAATTCAGACATAACATTTGTAATTTCTTCTTTAGAAATTTTAAAGAATTTTCTTAAATTATCTACTAATTTAGTTAACTTATCATTTTCATCCTTCATAGCATCTTCAAATAACTTATTATAACGTTTTCTAGCACGTAATTCAATATCCATATAAAGTCTATCTTGCTCAGGTTCTCTACCATGATAATTTACTAAAAATTCCTTTTGCTCATCTTTCATCCAATGTAATTCCCATTTTGCTTCTTGAAAAAATTGAGAGTATTCAAAATCTCCATTTCTAATTTTATCTAAAAGTGATGCTTTATAAGGTAAACACTTGTGGGTTCTAAAACGTCTCCACCAATAAAAAGGCATGGCACGTCTTCCACTTGGTTTTTTTGGTATCCTACTCATTATAATTTTATATATTCTCGATTTTGGTCATCTTTTCTATGTACCCCATTCTTTCTTTTTTGATAATTTGGTTTAGTATATAATTTCTCAACATCCCCCATATTTTCAAATTCAACATTTCTTTCTTCTAATAGAGATGTTTTAACAAAAAAAGCATTTACTCCTCTAGGATCAGTACATACTAAGGTATAACCTTCTGGTTTTAATAATCTATTATAAGCTAATAAAGAAGCACCATAATAATCTGTTCCATCCCAAGTTTGTGTAGGGTTATAAACAATAACTTTAGCTTCTGTAGGTGGTATAATAGCATTATATTCTACAATAATAATATCAGCTGTATACTCTTTAATTATTTCTTTAAGCACATACCAATCATTCATATCAATATCAACTCCTAATAAATTAATATTTTTAGGTACTTCATATTTTTTAAATAATTCTAAAATATTTTCTTTAGTTATAAATTCTAATTGTAAGTTTTTAAAAGTATTATAATAAGTTCCATCCATCATCAAACCATTCCACCCATAATTTTCATATAATACCCTTGTATTACACTCTTCACCACTTTCAACTCCAAATTCTACATACTTTTTATTTATAGGGTCATCATATAACAATTCAACTAACTTCATAGTAATACCATCTTCACCATTTTGACTATATACTTTTTTAGCATATTTTTGAAGTGACATTGTATTCATTTTTCTTCTTATCGCAGATACACTACAAAAGTCAATATTTTTTAACTCTAAAGCATTTAAATGTCCATCTAACCAATCAACAATTTTTTCTTTATTCATAATCCTAAATACTTTTTATATTTACTATCCATTTTATCATAGTACTTTGTGTTTTTCATACTTTTATGTGCATAATATATGTCCTTTTTATCGTTTATCAAAACCATAAAACAAGGAGCTAATGATCTAGCATTAAATCCATCTACTTCTAAATTATCATTGGGATTTATGCATAATGCCTTCCAATTTTTTAGATCTAATGCTTTTAATATGTTATTTAGAAATTTTTGATATTTTTTAGTGTCTTTTTCACTAAATTCAGCATGCTCTTGAATAAATACAGCTGATTTCTTTTTAGAAGCGAGAAATTTATGCATACAAATTATAAAATCATTGTCTCCACTTATTTCATCATAATAAATGTTGTCATTTTCACGTTCTTTTCTAGCAAAAGGGCAAGTAGGCATACCATTATATTCTTCCCTTGGTACTTCTAAAACATTTTTAATCCACTTAATAACTTCTTCTTCCATTTTACATATCCCTTTTGCTATCATAAATATGTTTTACAGTTGGGAATCTTAATGAAATTCCACCTTTATCATTTTTTGTCTCTTCAAAATACTGAACAGTAATTAATTTACCAACAATTGAACCATCCATATACTCCAAACGTTGATCTTGAGTAAAACCACTTCCAACTTTAACAATGTGACCTTTATGCTCAATCCATACTTGTGACAACATAGTCATTGATTCTGATTTACCATCTCTAACAACCTCATGATTATCTACATCCCAACCTAATACTTCATATTCAGCATCATGAAATGACTTAACTTTAACTAAATTTTTAGTACGTTTGCCTTCATATCCAACATCTTTACGCAACATCAAACCTTCCCAACTATCTTTGTTTTCAACAGTATTCCAATATTCAAAATGATCTTGATCTGTAATTAAAGTTTGATGAGTAAAACGTAAAATACTCTCATCAATAAATCTACCTCTTAACCATTTTTTTAAAATAAGTAATCTTGGGTATAAGGTTCTTTCACTTTTCTCAGCTTCAAATTCTTTTCTAGTAAGCATATCAAATATCATAAATGCTGGATTTTCAATTTGGTGATCTTTACGTCTTAATTGTTTCATCACACCTTGAAAATCTTCATTACCATCTTCATCAACTAAACAAACCTCACCATCAAATACACTATTAATAATACCTGTCGCTTCAATTGCTTCCTTAACCTTATTTAATGTAGTAAATTCTTTACCCATTCTACTATAAAGCTTACAATTACCTTCCTCATCAGTAATAGCTAAACAACGAACACCATCTAACTTTCTTGAAACCCACCATCTATCATTCCAATCACATTTACCTTTATACTCTTGAGCTAATGCAACTTTAAATGTAGGTATAAGACCTGGTACGGCTTTATTAATAATAGAATCACCACATCTAATCTTAAGATCTTTATCAATGATGTTGTAAATAATCTCTTTATACTCTTGATTAGCATTAGCCATAATAAAACCATTTACAGCAGCAATTGCATCATGACCCGTTTTATTTCTACTACTTAAGTCATTCAACAATTCAAATATAGTTTGATAAGTATTATACTTCATCAACCCCGAATTTTTCTTACACGTTTTACTTGTAACGTAATATTGTTTGTAGGGGTTATATGTAGCTTCAAGTACCTCATGTATAAACGCATTACTTTGCGCTATAATCGCAACTTTATCGTTGCTACTCGACGTAGATCTCATTTCATCTACAAATTTTTTAACTTCAATCATTAGCAAGGTGTATTAAGTGGATCCAATAAAAATTCATCCATTTCACCTGATTTTTCCATTTCTTCCCAACATTTTATATTTAGAAATTTATTTTCCTCTTGATAAAAAATCTCATCATGACACTGAGGGTCCCAACCAATACAAAAATCGGCTTCTTCCTTAGTTAGATAGAGTTTAGTGTTAATTAGTTTCTCGAACTTCTCGTTCTTTTGCATTTCTTCATAAATGAATTCATTCATAACCTTTATTAATTTTAATTAGTATTTGTGCTTTCTGCACCTTATTTATACGTAAATATACGAAAGCTTTCTTGGGAAGCCAAATTTTTACGCATTTTTCTTCAACATATCTTTAATGTATCCCCTCTGATTTTGCGTTTTACTAATTTCAGTCACTTCATTCCAAAACCATTTCTTTATAAATTTCCTCCAAATCCAACTTCTCATTTATATACTTTCATTTGTGATATTTCATTAATTACTTTATTAACAGTTGTTGATGTTTTAGTAATTGACTTACTGTTTTGCGTAATTTGCTGCTGCAGGGGCTTTATATGATCAGTTTTAGGAGCAGACCACTGCTTCCAATCAAGCCAAAACCCAATAGCTACTAAAACATTCATCCCAAGCGAAGCAAAAAGGATTTTTACGTCATCATAAATACCCATATTCACCGATAGATGAAAGTGACCAACCATCCAAAATGGAATAGCTAGCTGTTGACTTATCCAAATTAATACAAATTTAATAAATTTCATCGTCTTCTTTTAATCCCCTAAACTTCTTTAGAGTTTTTTGTTTTTTATTTTTCTTCTCTTCTATTTCAAGAGCAAGCCCACAACTATTACACTCATATAATCCAGTGTCCCAATTCATACTAAATTCTTCATGTCCACAGGCTAAGCAAGGATGAAATGGATTCATTTCATCATCATACTCATTGTACTTAATTTTACTCATCGTCTTCAATAATTTCCACTTCGGGAATAGTTTGACACATTAAAAAGTGGGTTTGTGTTCTCAAAACGTGATCACACCCAAGGTAATCTCTCCATGCTTGTAAAAGCTCCATATTTAATTTATTTTTTCCTTTTTGATGAAACATATGGGTAGGCGTCTCACGCTTAACCACATAGGCTTGGTCATTTACATATTTTAAGTAATCTGTTATCATTGTATATACGTATTAACTGGATATTATTTGTAGAAAAGCTTTTTAGCTTCTTTTTCCTCGTTTTGTTTTATATTCTTTTATTACGGTTTTACCCTCTTTTCTATTTTTTTCTGCTACTATTTGTCTATAAATGGGACTATTCCATTCACAACCTCTATATTCTCGCTTTTTCATATGCTTCTTCTAATGTTATACCTTCACTTTCAGGTTTAAATCCAACCACAATACCATCTTTAACAGATAATTCATCTTTGGATGACTTAAACCAACAATTAGGATGATAGTGAGACCACCATCCATTTTCTAGTAAGTATTGTTTTTTATTTATTTCCAAAGTACTTGAATGCAAATTAAAAGTAAGGCTAAACATAAACTTACTGCTGTTTTTGGAGTTACCCCTTCATTAAAATAATAACTAACTCCAATAGCATAAATAATCATACCAACACCAAATCCTATAAATCTAGCAGGCCAAAGCATACCACCAAACCCACTAACAGTATATTTAGTCCCCCAAATATAAAAAAACGATAAAATAATTCCTGCTGCTGCTACTAGGATTTCATTTTTTCTAAACCAATCCATTTTTAAAAATTGACCATTCAATTGAAAAAATGTTAGAACATGAGCTATAAAAAACATAGCTACACCAATTAATAAGTCTTTAACAATCATATTTTTACCTTTTTGTATTTCACCAATATACGAAATATTATTAAATTATCCACACTTAAAATAAAAAAGGCGCCGATTAAGGCGCCTTTCTTTCTATCATGATAATTCAACCTTAACTTACTTCTTATCAATAAAGAATTTAGCTAAAATTACTAGTGCTACTAGACCTACAAATCCACCTTCACCGAAGCTAGCTACTAGAGCTGTTAGATTTGCAACTACATCCATACCGAATATAGTTTGTCCTGTTAACACATTCCAAAGGATTGCTACAGGTACAACTGCCATCATAATTGATAACAACCCACCAAAGAATCCAGTTACATATTTAATTACATTTTCCATTTTAATTTAATTTAAGTTAAACAATATTAAAACTTCAACCCAAACCCTAACTGTAAGTTAGTAGTTTTAGCTGATGTATCATATACAACTTTTGGATCAAGGAATACTCCTTTATGGATAGAAAACATTCTACCTA
>JAAHTG010001919.1_pt1 | contig 12874 bp, 15 predicted proteins | sample 6116081 | NCBI WGS metagenome assembly JAAHTG01 (sample SAMN13939989, study PRJNA603662) | sponge metagenome | isolation source: marine sponge | host: Mycale hentscheli | place: New Zealand | collected 2005 | reverse complement strand
TGGTATTCATTTAGCAGCGATCGTCATTTGGCTTAATTGATGACACGCCCTAGTTAATAAGTATAGTTTAGATACGATTAAAAACTATATGCAATTGATTCAAGACAATGCGGAAAAATGTGTAAAAAAAGCCATTACACAATTAAAAAATGGCACATATTCGATCGCATTAGACAATCAAGCTACAATACAAGTTAAGATTGAAATCTACAAGAAAAACCAAACTGCAACTATTGATTTTACAGATACATCACCTCAGCAAAATAACAATTTTAATGCTCCTGTTTCCATAACTAAAGCGGTAGTGCTATATGTTTTTCGCACCTTAGTCGAAGACGATATTCCTTTAAATGCAGGATGCCTGAAACCAGTTACAATAATCATTCCCGAAGGTTGCTTTTTGAATCCTCAATATCCCGCTGCTGTCGTTGCAGGAAATGTGGAGACTTCCCAAAATATTACTGATTGTCTTTATGGTGCGTTAGGGATTATGGCAAATTCTCAAGGTACGATGAATAATTTCACCTTTGGTAATAGTAAATATCAATATTATGAAACCATCTGTGGTGGCTCAGGTGCGGGGGTTAATCATGATGGCACAGATGCGGTGCAGGTACATATGACTAATTCTCGATTAACTGATCCAGAAATTTTAGAACAGCGTTTTCCTGTGCGTTTAGAAGAGTTTTCCATTCGTCATAACAGTGGTGGAGATGGTAAATATAAGGGAGGTAATGGGGTTGTTCGAGCAATTCGTTTTTTAGAACCCATGACTGCGAGTGTTTTGTCTAGTCGAAGAGTTTTTGCACCAAAGGGTTTGCAAGGTGGAGGTGATGGTGAAAAGGGTCATAACTATATTATACGTTGCGATCGAAGTAAGAAGGAAGTCGCTTCCCAAATGACTGTAGAGATGGGTATTGATGATGTATTTATTATTGAAACTCCTGGAGGGGGAGGCTTTTTGTCTATGGAATAATAATAATTCGTTATAAGTTTTAGTCCTCAGAATGTCCTTTGTTTTTACATTTATAATTTAATTCGATCGCTTTTTACCTAGTTTGGATGCGTAATCACCTATAGTTACCATTGTGTTCGATGCTAAGACTGTTCATAAAAAAGAAAGTAATCACCGTTAAAATGAAGTAAAATGCGATCGTCTTTATGGTGACTTATTTATAAACCATCCATAGTAAAGAAAGATGAAAAGTTTTAGAATAAAGAAGAAATAAGTTCTAGACAATTAAAATGAATACTTTTACAGCCATTATTAAAGAAATCGATAATTGGTGGATAGGTTGGATTCAGGAAGTACCTGGAGTTAATTGCCAGGAAGAAACTCGTGAAGAATTAATTGACAGTCTAAAAATTACCCTAAGAGAAGCCTTAGAATTTAATAAAGAAGAAGCCATTAATGAAGCAGGTACAAATTACATTGAAGAAAAAATTGCTGTATGAAAAAAAATGCTCTTCTTCGTTATCTTCGCTCACAAGGTTGTGAACTTTTAAGAGAGGGAGGTAATCATTCATGGTGGCATAATCCATCCCAAAATAAACGTTCTGCAATACCAAGGCATAATGAAATTAAAGATATACTTGCCAAAAAAATTTGTAAAGATTTAGGTGTTCCTTTTCTTAAGTAAATGCGATCGCTTTTTATCTAGTAAAGATGCGTAATCATCTATAGTTACCATTGTGTTTGAAAAGAAAAGACGTAAAAAGATGGACTTACAAACTAATTACGATTTAGCAATCAATAAACCAGAAGAAACAAAACAACCGTTAACTATTTAGTGCGATCGCAATAATATAACATTAATTAGGGTCTGCTGAATAAATATGAAATCTTTACGAATAATGCTTAATAGCTAAAATTTACCTCAAAAAATACCAAAAATACCCCCAAATTTGCATTGTCCATTGTCCATTGTCCATTATCAATTATCCTTACCAGCTATTTTTGACTTTTCGCTAAGCCCTAATTATTATTCATGGTCATTGTTTCTTTCTTGTAATTTCAAACGAATTTCATTGTGGTATTCCCTTGTTATCGGATAAAAATAGGCTAGTATTACACCTGCTAATAATACAATTGCGGGTAAGGGTGCAACGACTAAGCGAATTGCCCATAATGCACTATCGGGTTGAACTGGTGGGAGTTCTCCTGGTAAAGTTCTAATAAAACCTGAGAATTCCAAGGCAATTCCCACTAGAAACAGTCCTAAAGCTAGACCAAATTTTTGTAATAAAACCATAAAACCATAAAATATTCCTTCTCTTCTTTGCCCAGTATTTAGTTCATCTAAATCGATCACATCAGGTATCATTGACCAAGGAATTAAGTATGCAACAGATACTCCACATCCTGCTAACATTGCGAATAAATAAAGTAATAATGTTTGTCCTGGTTGTACTATAAATAAACCTATTTGGGCAATTATCCAAATAGTTGAACCTAAAAAATAAACTACTTTTTTATCTAGTTTTTGACTTATTTTTTGCCAGACAAATAACATTACTAATGCTGTTCCTTGAACTGCGATCGCAACTGAAGGAAATGCAGATTCTTCTAATTGCATCCAATTGACAACGAAGTAAAGTAAAATCGATGCTGTCAATTGTACCGCTAACCACGAACATAAGTAAATACTAACAACATAGACAAAAGCTTTGTTTTGAAAAACTATTTTTAGTTGCTGAAAAAACGATAAGTTGGCAGTAGATTCATCTTGAATAAAAACTTTATTTTTGGTGAGTAAATGTGGCTCGGTTTTGGCAACAATTAAACTAGCACCGATTGCCCCAATTAAACAAGGGAAATAACTGTTATTAGTGCTGTAATACCAACTAAGATGTAGCCCACTATTTTACGTTTTTGTGGTGTTAATAATGGCTGATAACCTCTTTCTTTGATAATCAAAGGACACCAAAATAATGGTACAACTGAAAAAACAGTAGAAACTAAACCCAAAACCAGATATTTTTGCTGACTATCTTGGAAAACTTGGAAGACAAATCCTGCCAAAATTAGTGATAAAATACTTGCTCCAATGGAAAAACTAAAGCGATAACTATTGAGATTTGTTCTCTCGTTATAATCTTGAGTTAACTCCGGAGTTAAGGCTTGATAAGGTAAGTTGACTGCTGTATAAAAAAGATTGAAAATAATACCGATCGCTATATAGTATATAAACAATAAAGTGGAGTTAAATCCGGGATTTTCACTGAAAGTTGGTACTATCCACTGTAAAAAAAAGATTAGCCCAAAGGGAATGGCCGAAAAGATAATCCAAGGTAACCGTCTTCCCCATTTTGTTTTAGTGCGATCGCTTAACACACCAATGATAGGATCATTAATAGCATCAGCAATCTTGCCAATAAAAAGAATACTACCTGCCAAACTAGGACTTAAACCTGCAACATTGGTAAAAAAAGGCAATAAGAAAAAAACCAATAAATTAGCAGTTAAAGCAGGGCCCATATCACCTGCACCAAAAGCCAGTTTCGTTGTTAAATAAAGTTTTTCTGATGGTTGATTGGATGACATATAGTGATTCTCAATAATTCGTCGATTCTGACAAAAGTGATTTATCAAAAAATATTGTAATAACCTAAAGTGTAATGGATTTACTCAACTATTATTAATTATGTGAATTATAATATACAAAAATTTCCCGACAATCATTCAAATTTAAGGAACAATCATGGAAGCTTTTTCTCGTATTGCCCCTGAATGGACTAACAATGCTGTCCATGCCATGAATTTTTATTGTCCTAATTGCGATGCTTCTCCTCGTCAAGGGAAAAGAGTTTGGTTAAATCGATATGCACCTGTTACCACTGACAAAGGTATCCGTAAATGGCAAGAATTTTATATGTGTGAATGTGACCAAGTTTGGTGGGGATGGAGTAGTGATAGGATGAATAAGAATTGAGAATTACTGACCTCCGAAATTGGAGGCTTGAAATTTAGATGTTAATTTGTCTTATTTTCTTGTTGAAAGAAAAGGCTTGTATCCCATTTTTTTGGGTCAAGTGTAGAATCAAAAATCAGAGAAAACGTTTCAGATAATAAATTTATTATACTTGTCAAGGAAATAACTCCAAATCTTTATAAAATTAGCCAACAAAAAATCATGTTCTATGACATCAAATCATAGCCTTAGACAGTATAAATCATCGTAGAATTTTATGTGTTTAACTCTTATTTTTGATCAATCAATTATAGTGATCATTACCAAATTTTTGGGGTTTAAAGCCCCGTCGTTCACGACGGCTTTTCTCAAACTATGTTATACTGTTTTTATTCCAGATAGTCCAGCGTAATGTTTATCTGAGAGTATAAAATAACTAAATAATTTTCTTCGCTGAAATTAGCTACTTGTAAATCAGCTTGAGCGTTCAAATCTGTTTGTAATGACCAACTTTTAGGTACAGTAACGGTCATTTGACCATTGTCAGATGAAATTTGTTGACCTTGTAAATTAGAACTCTCTGTTGGCGGAGTATTAGTAGGAGATGTTTGTTCATGGGGAGGAGTTTTTGTTTGTTGACAGGCTGTAATTGATAAAGTTAAGAGCAGAGAAAGGGGAACAAGTCGAGTTAATAGAGTATTTATCATCATTTTTAAGTAATTTGATTAACCATATTTTAACTCTTGTCATTATCGATGGTCATCATTTCTTCAGAGATGATTCTTGAAAAACAGGAACAGTAAAATGAAATTTACTACCCTTATTTTTACCTTTAGATTCTGCCCAAATTTCTCCTCCCCAATTTTTGACCATTTGACGACAAATAGCCAGTCCTAATCCTGTACCCCCAGCAGAGCGTCTTAAAGCTCCTTCTTCTTGATAAAATCGATCGAATACTTGCTTTAATCTATCAGGTTCTATTCCTCTACCATTATCAGCAACGGTTATTTCTAAAATGCTATCATTTTTCACCTTTACATCAATGGTAATTTGTCCATCACCATTAGTAAATTTACACGAATTATCTAATAATTTACTTAATACTTCGACTAACCAGTCTCCATCTGCTCGTACTAGAGGGGTAGATGCTAGAATTTTATTTTTAATAGTGGGTATGGAATCTTTATCCGTTCGAGCATTAACGTGTGATAAAGACAAATCAATACATTCTTGCAAGGACAATGCTTCAGGATTCCACTCAACAGTACCACTTTCGAGCTTAGATAGAGTTAAAAAGTCTTGTACTAATTTCCGCATTCTTTCAGCATCTTGTAACGCTGTACTAAGCATCACCTCCCTTAATTCGAGAGACATATCTGGTTCTTGAGCTAAACTTTCTAAACAGATTTGAATGGTTGATAAAGGCGTGCGTAATTCGTGTCCTGTAATAGCGACAAGATTAGAACGAGTCCTGTCTAATGCTTCGAGTTGCTCGTTTAAGTCTTCTAAATTAGCGTAAGATTCGGCTTGGATTAAGGCCACACCGACTTGAGTGGCGATCGCATCTACTAATGCAATATCTTCATCTTTCCAAGTAACAGGAGTAGAGCCACAATGATGTAACTCCATCATACCGAGCAATTTACCCTTATAAAGAATAGGTACAATCAACCAAGAAATAATCGAACAACTGTTAATTAACTTTGATAAAATATCATTATTATTGAGAACACGAGGGTCAGCTTTAACATCATCAATGCTAATAGATTCTCTAATATTTAATATTTCTTGAAACAAGGGATTATTTTTTAACGGCCAAGCTTTTCCTTTCAAAGAACTAATATCTTCATTTAAAAACTCATGTTGAATTTCTGCATTTAAGTCATTTTCTCGACAACGGTAAATTAAACAACGACATACCCCAAAGCCTTCGCCTAAATTATCCACTGCTACTTGCAAAATTTCCTCAGAATCAAAAGAGCGACGAATGGCATTACTGACTGAATTAAGTAAACGCTCTTTTTTCTCTTTTTGAGTTAAAAAACGATTTGCCTTCATCAGTTTGTATTGTCCGGCTTGTAAATAAGCAATCAATCTTAAAACAAAAGGATCAGGATTATTTTGTAAATTACCATTAGAAAGGTTTTTGTTGATGGTGGAAATAGCGGAAGAGCAATAAATTTCAATTGCTGAGTTTACTTTTTCTTTTAATTCAGGACGATATTGTTTAATACGATTTAATAAAAGTTCTGCTGCCTTTTGACTCAAAGAACGTTCACAAGTCCAAATACCTTCAAAACGACGGTTATTATCCATCAACGCTTGTGATTCATTTTCCGATGGAGGCACAATTTTTTCACGACAAATCAAACAGTTAGCATAATTACTGGCAATGACAACTAAATGCCATTCTTGAGTTAGGGCATCATCATTCTCAAAGGCAATTTTTTCATAGTCTTCTGAACTATTAGCAAATTCTGTTTCAGGCGCAGCTAAAACATAAACATGGGGAGAAATCTGGGCAATTTTCTTATAACGATGAGCCTCTTGACGATAAAATCTTTCTTTTTGAAATGTAGCAATAATCAAAGGCTTTTCTTCTCCTGCTAAAACCTGATCTTCCATTGCATGGGAAAGAGCGGTGAGTGAAGACTTGAAATACATTTGAGGCCGCCAATGGGAAAATGTTTCTAATATTTCTGTGACAACAGAATTTTGATTGCTCATCGAGTCTTGTTTAAGGAGTTGTCCGCTTTAGTAATTATTGGATATAAAGATAGATCTTAAATCTGATCGAATTGTTACATCACCATCTATCCTACTACTAGTTTGCCCTTGCTAGTCATAGGTTTCAATCTAATTCACATTAAGTTTTGTAAAATGAGTGACTAAGAAAATTTCTTTTTTGAGAGGATGATCGATTATTCTTGTAACTGAATTTTGTCGCCGTAAACTGGTTTTTCATAAAGGGAGCCTAATCGTTTGGGAGGCCAAAAGCGAACAAAAGCACGTCCAATAATTTTACCATCGGGTACAAAACCCCAGTAGTGGGAATCATAGCTATTATTACGGTTATCTCCTAAGACTAAATATTCTCCGTTAGGCACGGTAACAGGACCATATTCGTAATCTGGGGCATCTTTGATATATATTTCTTCTAGAACTTGATTGTTGACAATCACTTCTCCATTGCTAACTACGACGGTATCTCCTGGTAAACCGATAATTCTTTTAATAAATGCTTCTGTAAAGTTTTGTGCTTCAAGAGCTTCTGTAGCATTAAAAACAATCACATCTCCTCTTTTAGGTTCATTAAAACGATAGGTCATTTTTTCAATGATTAATCGATCGTTTATTAGTAAAGTAGGTTCCATAGAGGAGGAAGGAATATAACGAGCCTCAGCTACAAAAGTCCGAATCCCAAAAGAGAGAACTGCTGCCATTGCAATGGTTTTAATTATTTCAACGACTGTATTTTCTTCTTTAATTGGTGCGGATGATTTTTCTTGAGGTAAATTCTGACTCATAATAGCCTAGTGATAATTCGATTTTAATTTCTTTAAGTGTAACTTCTATTAATGATAGATGTGAGGACATTTAAGTTCCGATTTTTTTATATAAAGCAATAAAAATAATCAATATTTATAATAAGAGAGTAAGTCTTTGCTCACAATATCTAAACGTTATGCCTAATTTTTTAGTAACAATAATAGTTACAGCAATATCGATGATTATCACCGCTTATCTGGTACCGGGGATAGTTATTAGTAGCATTACGGCTGCTTTGGTTGGTGCTTTTGTCTTTGGTATCGTTAATGCGATCGTCAAACCAATTCTGGTATTATTTACTTTACCAGCGACGATTCTCACTCTAGGTTTATTCTTGTTTGTTATCAATGCTATTTGTTTTTCACTAGTGGCTTATTTCACCCCTGGGTTTGTTGTTAATGGTTTTTTGAGTGCCTTAATCGGTTCAGTTGTAGTTTCGATCGTTTCTAGTTTGCTCAATAGTCAGGTATCATCTGATGATTAGGGAGTAGCGAATTAGAAATATAGCAAAACTATGAATTTTTGAAACGAAGCTATAGGCTTTAAGCTTGCTGAGCAGTCTACAGTCAAACAATTGTCAGTTACCTTTACTTGAAGATAGAGGCTTAATATCCCAATTTTCTTTAGTTAATTAAATTCCTAAACTTTATTGGTAGATTATTAAACAGCAACTGCCCTATGAATTATAGCTTATAGCTTATAACTTATAGCTAATCATATCCAAACGAAACACTCTTCACATTAACCATGCTATTTCTGATTTTGAATTCTCAGAACATTTGGCTATTAGCTATCAGTCATCGAGTTTGAGAATTCTCAATTTTCAATTTTCAATTTTCAATTCTCAATTAAAACATGACATCTAACTCTATTAACCCTCTCTCTCGTTTGCTCCGATATTCTCACAAGTATCAAACTCTAATTTATCAGGGGATTACTTGTTCTGTTCTTAATAAACTGTTTGATTTAGCTCCTCCTGTTTTAATTGGTGCAGCCGTTGATGTGGTAGTCCAAAAACAAGACTCTATTATTGCTTCTTTTGGCTTTGAGACCATTTTGAGTCAATTAGTGGTTTTAAGTATTTTATCGTTCATAATTTGGACTTTAGAATCGGTTTTTGAGTATGCTTATGAGCGTTTATGGCGTAATATTGCTCAAAGAATTCAACATGATTTACGAATTAATGTCTATAGTCATATTCAAGACTTGGAGTTGGAATTTTTTGAAAATCGCAGTACGGGTAGATTATTATCGATTCTCAATGATGATATCAATCAGTTAGAGAGATTTTTAGACGTTGGAGCTAATGAAATTTTACAGGTGCTTACTACTGTCATTGTGATCAGTATTGCCTTTTTTATCTTAGCTCCTAATAATGCTTGGATAACGATTATCCCGATTCCGATTATAGTCTGGGGTGCGATCTCATTTCAGAAATTATTAGCTCCTCGTTATGCCGAAGTTCGAGAAAAAGTTAGTTTATTAAGTGGTCGATTAACCAATAACTTAACAGGTATTACTACGATTAAAAGTTTTACCACGGAATATTATGAAATCGAAAGAGTCAGAAAAGATAGTGAAGGTTATTTAGACAGCAATCAAAAAGCAATTACTTTAAGTGCGGCTTTTGTCCCTTTAATTCGCTTGGTCATTTTAGCTGGATTTACAGGAATTTTGCTCTTTGGTGGTTTAGAGGTCGAAAAAGGTAATCTTGCCGTTGGTACTTATAGTGTTTTAGTCTTTATGACTCAAAGGTTATTATGGCCGTTAACTCGTTTAGGGCAAACCCTTGATTTATATCAACGGGCGATGGCTTCCACTCAAAGAGTTATGGATTTGTTAGATACTCCTATTACGATTCATTCAGGAGAAATCTCTTTACCTTTAGATAATATTCGGGGTGAAATTACCTTTGATCATATCACCTTTGCTTATAACGACAGAGAAGCTGTCATTAAAGATTTTAACTTAACTATTCCCACTGGAGCAACGATCGCAATTGTGGGTTCAACGGGTTCAGGAAAAAGTACTTTAGTTAAATTACTCTTGCGTTTCTATGAAATTCAAAAAGGGAGTATTACCGTTGATGGTATTGATTTAAGGGAAATAGTTCTCTATGATTTACGGCGAGCTATTGGTTTAGTCAGTCAAGATGTATTTTTGTTTCATGGTACTGTCAGAGAAAATATTGCTTATGGTAATACCAACGCTACAGATGGAGAAGTTATGCACTCTGCCAAAATAGCGGAAGCTCATGAATTTATCATGGAGTTACCTCAAGGTTATGACACGATAGTTGGTGAAAGAGGACAAAAATTATCAGGTGGGCAAAGACAAAGATTATCCATCGCTAGGGCAATTCTCAAAAATCCTCCGATTCTCATTCTGGATGAGGCTACCTCTGCTGTGGATAATGAAACCGAGGCTGCGATCGCACGTTCACTCAAACATATTACCGAAAACCGCACTACGATTATGATTGCCCATCGTCTTTCTACCATTCGTCATGCTGATTGTATCTATGTTTTGGAAAAAGGTAAAATTGTCGAACAAGGAAAACATGAAGAGTTAGTGGCAATGGAGGGAGTTTATAATGGTTTATGGCGAGTACAAACAGGAACCCATGAATAGTTAATAGATTGATGTTGGGTTTTATTATGTACGTCTGATGTGAATTTAAAAAAATCTTTATTCTATAAGGATTTGAAAGATCGCTAAAAAGAGTTAATCTGGAATAATTAACCAAATTACAAGGGTTTCAAGAATCAATATACATTAGACGTATTCTTTCTTATGAGACATCTCCAAAAATTTTTTCAGTAATTCTAGTTGATTAAAATAACGTGAGTTCGACAAAGCCTCAAATACTGATTATGTCGTAAGTGGTAAACCTTATTCTTTCATTAAAAAACACAAAAAACGTATTCTCATCGAACTGACGTTAAAATACAATAAAATTTGAAATTTTATGAAGATTTTTTCTAAAAATATCATATGGACATTAGAACCAATAAATCGTCTCAATTTGTTATTTTTATTTTGTTCAGCTTTAGGATTTTGGGTTAGTGTTACTAGTTTGTTACCAACTCTACCTACTTATATTCAAGATATAGGAGGTTCTTTACAACAAGTTGGTTTAGTAACAGGAAGTTTTGCTATTGGCCTTTTAATATCTCGCCCTTTTTTTGGACAATTTGTTGATAAATATGGACGAAAATATGCAGTTTTAGTAGGAACATTTGTTGTGGCGATCGCTACATTAGGATACATTTTTACAAAATCAATTTTTTTAATCATCGTATTAAATTTTTTCTTGGGTTTAGCTAGGGCAGCTTTTGCCACAGGATATACCACTTTAGTTGTAGATTTAGCACCAGCAAAACATCGAGGAGAAATAATTGGTTATCTCACTTTAGCGACACCTATTGGCTTAGCAATAGGTCCAGCTTTAGGAGGTTTTTTACAAGAATGGATAGGTTATATTCCATTATTTATTACTTCCTCTGGTTTTGCTTTCCTTGCTTTTTTCTTTGCCTATCAAACCAAAGAAAATTTTATCTTAGAAGAAAAACAAACAATATCGAGAACAAATAGCAGGAGTTATATGTGGGGATTGTTTAGTCAAAAAAAATTTTATGTTCCCGTATTTATCTTGTTTTTAATTGGTTTTGTCATGGGAACATGGATAACATTTTTACCATTATTTGTAAGATCTTTCTATCCTCATTTGAATGCTGGTTGGTTTTTTACTACTTCAGCGATCGCCAGTTTTTCCTCAATAGTTTTTATGGGCAAAGCTTCTGATAGCATAGGTAGAGGACGTTTAATCAGTTTCAGTTTATTTTGTTATTGTTTCTCAATGTTATTAATATTTCTCAATTACACATCATCTATGTTGTTCTTATCCGCTTGCTTTAAAGGAATAGCTGCAGGGATTTTAATTCCAACAACCATTGCTTTAATTAGCGATCGAGCTGAGATTCATCAAAGAGGTCAAGTGTATTCTATTTGTCTTGGAGGTTTAGATATTGGTATGGCTATAGCTGGTTCAATTTGAGGAAGTTTATCAAATATCTTCAATTATTCAGAATTTTTTGGTTTAGCAGGCTTATTTAGTATGACAGCCTTAATCTTCTTTTTAACTAATAGCAATATAAATTTTTCTTCTTCTCTGGGCTTTGCCATGGCAAAAACTAAAGATTACTATCGCAATCCTAAATAGATTGTGAAAAATTAAATAATACTAAATCGAAAAAAGTCATCGTCTATCAATATAGTGATAGTTACTTCTTAAATATACTGATAAATAATTGTCCATTATCAATTCTCGATTTGCTATAATTTTCCCTTAAATATCATCTTCACTCCAGTTTTTGGAGCTACATTAACCATTCTTCTGGAAGTTTTTTCTGGCTGATTACTTACTAATTCAAAATGATTATTAGCCATAATCGTTGCTAAAATAAGCCTCATTTCAAATGTTGCTAAAGCTTTACCTCAACATATTCTCTCTCCTCCTCCAAAAGGTAAGAATTCATAGTTACTATATTGCCTTTCTAAAAAAAAGAATCCATTAATTTATTAATTTTGTCCTTTAATTGATCAAATATCTCTCCTTCATAAATACCAAAAACAACATTAAAAATAACTTCTAAGGCCATATCATAAGCTAATCTTCTAGCAAGAAAAACTTCTCCGGGAGTTAAATTACTAAGATTTTTCTTTGTTCCGTAGCTTAGCATCCTATCACCATGAAAAGGAGGCATCTATGGTGCTCGATTCCTTCTATAGACATTAAAGATTGATGTCCTGTAAGAGATTGTGACCATCTAGTCGGAACTGCCGCAAAGCGACGATCTGTGAATAGTTGTTTTATTCCTTCTGGGTGAGTTATCAATACTCTACCATCACCTCTAAAAACATCGCCATATTCCCTGCCACAAACCTACAAATAAATTATAGAATGAGCCGCAAAATGGAGTCTTTGTAACCATTCAGGAGTTTTAGGTCCATCTATTATTTTGAAGTGATCTGTTGATTTTGGTTTTTCTTTTAAGTTTATCATAATCAAGTTTGGAAAATTTTCAAACTTGCGATCGCTTATCTATAAAGTATAGTAAGAAATTGATTGTAAAGTAGATATCTAAATATGTTGTTAATGATAAAAGTATATTTATCTGTGATATGATGACTTTTCCAATAACTAACCTGAATTATAACAATATCTTATTAGTATCATTATTAAGAAATATTAAACTATATAAATTAAGGTTGAAAATTGTTTTTTTTTTACCCAAAATTATCAAAAATATCTGCTAATTAATTAACTCTGAAATAATGCTAATTATTTTTCAAATAACCTAGGGCGTGTCATCAATTAGAACTTAAAACAAGATAGAATATACCCCTAAGTA
>JAAHTG010001918.1_pt1 | contig 12878 bp, 23 predicted proteins | sample 6116081 | NCBI WGS metagenome assembly JAAHTG01 (sample SAMN13939989, study PRJNA603662) | sponge metagenome | isolation source: marine sponge | host: Mycale hentscheli | place: New Zealand | collected 2005 | reverse complement strand
CCCTCTGACTTAATTTCGGAAACTAAACATTTATTACTATATAAGACAATAAAGAAATGACAATGTCTCTATACGCTAAACAACACATAGTTAGCTATATATTTAATAGTAATAGATGTTTAGTAAGTATTATGTGTGTTATGTAAAGAGTAATAAATGTGGAGTAGTTTAGGACTCACATTCTCTTTTTAACACAAACACGTAAATATTTCCGTAAATAATTCTTTGTTAAATGTGTGGAGTAATGTATTTTACTACTTCTGTAGGAAATACCCAGTGATAAGTAATATATCACTTGTTACCAAATACATTTACCAAATCACATAACAAAAAACAAACATTGCGTCAGCAATGTTCCCAATTATAGTGAAGGGTTAGAAAAAAAGAGGGTTAATACCTTTTAATGTAAAAGAGATGTAACATACACAATTTCTTGTATATGTCACATCTCTGTTTTGTTTACTCTACCTTGTCCAAGTTTGCACCTTCTCCTGTTGGAGCTGATGTTTCAGTCTTGGGTGTAAATGCAGTTAACTGTTTGTTACTTGCTTTACCTGCTCCCCAACTTTTCTCAACGAGATGTTCAGTGTATCCACCTACCAATTCAGGTGCTGTATCTCTCAAAGCCTGTAACACTCCCAAATCTTCTCTGGTCTCACTTTGGTCTAAAGTGTAATTACCATCTTGTTTCAGGTACAATGGATTCTCCTTTCGTAGTGGGTCAATGTACATTGTATGGATTTGAGGTGCTCCTGTTATGGAATTTACTCTCGGCCACTTCTTCTGACTTTTACTTGCCTTGAATTTTGTAATTTCTTCAGCAGGTCCTGTAATGTCATAGACGAAGAATGTCTTACCTTTGTGTTCTCCATCTTTTCTCACGTAATTAGATACTCTCGTACCTTTAAGTTTACTGTTCATAATATATGTATTTATATGTTCATTATTAGTTTAGGGTTAGCAAAAAAGAGGGAAGATGTAATGTAAAAGAGAAACACATTACTATGTAATGTGCTCTCTGTCCTGTATTCTACTCCATAACTTTTCTAATTTTCTTATAAAGTTTCTATGTATATCTCTTCTCATCTTTGTTCCGAAATGTTTCCAGTACCCTTCCGCGTACCATCCATACTTACCACCTCTAAATAATTTCACTACTCTCTTATTTGTATTTGGATATAATGTCCAGTATTGTGGTTCTTGATAGTTAAAATGATCTTTACTCCAAGGTTGTTCTTGTAACCACCGTACATACTCGTGCATCATAATGAGATTTCCAGTTACCTTGTACCCAAATCTAAATACACCTTCCTTATCTCTCTTTATCTTAAATAAAGTTATTGTTAAATAATCTTCCATTCTCTGTAAAATTTAAGAGCACCATATTTCTACAGTGCTCTAATGTAAATAATTCTTTAATGTAACTCATCAATGTCTTCACCTTCAATCTCATCTAATGTATGTACTACTTTAGGAGGATTGGCCTTTAACTCTTCTTCCATCTTAATCTCTTTAATTAAGTTTACTGAGTTATGGAAGTTTGTAAAGTCTTCGGTTATTGTAACTACTTCTTCAAGTGTATTACATTCTGAGATCTTACCTCTCAGGTCATATTTAATAGTTCCCAAGCTTACTTTACCTAAGTTCTCAGTTAGCTTGTCTAATACTGTTCTGGATACTAAAGCCATCTCACCTCTAAAGGATGGTGTTAAGTTTAATACTTTAGTTCCATTAATGTCTATGAATCTGCTGTCCATAGTTTCTTGTGTGTTGTTTTCTTCTGTCATTTCTTTTAAATTTATTTTTATCAGTACAGGGTTAGCAGAAAGAGGATGAAATGAAATGTAATGTAATTAAAAAAAAAGAGGACTATTCGTCCTCTTCATCACCTTTATATCTCTTATGAGATGTAATTGTGATGTTCATTTTAAATGACATTTTAGGTGATTTGGATTCTTTCCAAGTCAACTCAAATATAATGTATGAAGATTCATCTTCAAATTCGGATAAGAAATCCTTTTCTTTTCCGAAAATTTTCTTTACATAGTTCTTATGTAAATCAAATTCATTAATGTCTTCATCAGATGGAATGACCGTGAAAAGGTCATTGTGATGAAGAGATTTGGTAATAATGCAGTAGGCAGTGTTGCCAAAATTTCTCTGAAATTTCATAGTATAAATATTTATATGTTTACTATGTAACTGTAGGGTTAGAGATGTTTGTTAGAGAACAAAGCTTTTTTGACTGCAGAAAAAAAAGATTTGTGAACAACAAAAATTAAAAATTGACTTGTAGAACAAAGGGGGGTACCAGCTTGCCGCAGGACACCCCGGGTCAATTTTATAAGGACCCATCATATCCTCAAATATGAACTAAATCTACACCACCAAAAGGTTGAATTAATCCTCTATAGAAGCAGTACTCTTGTAGTTGTCATCTTTTTTTTGTATATTATAAGGTAACAAAGTGGAAAATAAGACATGGAAATAAAAGAAATTCAAAAGAATGTCCACAATATAATCTTAGAAGGTAAGCAAGCAAAAATAGCATTATTATCAGACTTACATTGGGACAATCCAAAATGCGATAGAGAGTTATTAAAACAACATTTAAATTATTGTAAGAAAGAAAGTATACCTATTGTTATAGTAGGGGATATGTTTTGTCTTATGCAAGGTAGGGGGGATAATAGGAGGAATAAGAGTGATATACTCCCGGAACATAATAACTCCCATTATTTAGATTCTATTGTAGAAACAGCTGTAGAGTGGTTTGCTCCCTATGCACATTTAATTGCCGTTATTGGCTATGGCAACCATGAGACAGGTATTATAAAGTGGCAGGAAACAGATATACTTAAGAGATTTGTTAAAATGATGAATCTTAAACATCATATGGACATTAAATTAGGTGGATATGGCGGCTGGGTTATTTATAATTTAAGAATAAGAAAAGGAAAAGGAGATAGTAAAGGTGTGACAGCTGCATTTAAACATAAATATTATCACGGATCTGGTGGTGGTGGAGTTGTAACTAAAGGAGCACTTAATCTGACTAGAGCCTTGGAGATGTATGAAGGAATGGATATATTTAGTATGGGTCATATACATGAAAACGCAAGTCGTAATGATGTAAGAGAAGATTTAGAATATATAAATGGTAAATATAAATTAAAACATAAAGAAATACATCATTGCATTACCGGAACGTATAAAGAAGAATACGAAGATGGAAGTAAAGGATGGCATGTTGAGAGAGGGGCTCCACCAAAACCGTTAGGTGGTAGAATTTTAGTACTTAATGTTATTGAAAGAAAAGGTCTTATAAAAAAAGTAGATAGTATGTTATTTCCTATTTAAAAAAATACATATATTTACAGTATATTATTTTCCACAATAATTTCTGCTATATAAACCCTGGATATTTAAAAATTTCAGGGTTTATAGTTTAAACAAAAAAAATTTAATATATTTGTCTAAACCAACAAACAATCAATGGAAGATCGAATATTAATTACAGTTGAAGTTATAAATGACACTTTACAAGTTAAAATTGAGGAAGAGTCTTATGGTAACTTAGCCTTAGTAGGTGTATTAGAAAGAATCAAATTAAATATCCTTAATGATCTACCCATAGAAAAAACTATGGAGTCTAATAATCCAGATACCAAAGAAACTTTTCAAAAATACGATGCGTAAAAATAAATTAAACTATTAAAAATGAAATTAAGAGGTAAAAGAGTATTAATTACAATACCAGAGTTAGAAAAATCTAGTATTGAACTTACTGCAAAAGATGAAGAAATGATGATGCAAGATGCTATGAAAAAATGGCAATCATTAGTAATATTTGCAATAGGTGATGAAGTAACAGATCTTAAAGTAGGTTTAAAAGTATATGTTAATACATATGCTTTAGAATCTGGTGAAAAAATAGAGGTTGATGGAAAAATGAGAATATTAATTCCTGATAATGCAATAGCAATGATATGGTAAAAATACTCATCTATATAATGGTAAGTTTTGTAATAGCACTTATATTTATATTTCAAGATGCTGTTAATAGACCTATACGTAAACCTTTTACTAATGACTTAGAAGATGATGAGTATGGGAGATCTACAGCAAGATTGCTTATTATAATGATGATCATAATATCTTTTCTATTAGGTTTATTTATAACTTAAAAAAATTTTGCTTCTCCAAACATATAAGAGTCCCTAAATTATATAGGGACTTTTTTATGTCAATTATTTTTTGTATATTATATTTGTAACATTAATAAATATCATAACATGGCAACTCTAAAAGAATTTGAAAATGCAGATAATGCAACTGGTGTAATGCCAGAATTTAGATCAAAATTAACTCAAATCTCACAATATCTTAATAGATCAGTAGCTAAATTTTTATTTGATGCGGGAACACGTATTTCAGATAGAGAATTTGCAAATGATGCTGAAGCAAAAGCAGCAGGATATAAAGTTGGAGATTTCTACAGCAAATCAAATGGTGTAGTACATATAATTAAGTCTTAATTATGGCAAATAAAAGAGGTTGTGGTAAAGGTTATTACTGGAACGGTAAAGAATGTAAACCTTTTAGAAGTAGAGAGATAGGTGCAGGTGCTATCCTTACAGGTCTTGTTGGAGCTACTATAGGTATGGTAAGAGCTAATAAGAACCAAGCTAAATTAGATGATGAAATGGCAAAAGGAGGTCCTGACCGGGGTCCTCAAAAACAAGAACCTAAAGAAAAACTTGAAAAACAAGTGGTTGGTGGTTCAGTTAAAAAAGGGAGTTCTTATAGAAGTGGTACAAGTAGATACAGTAACTCACGTAGACAATCATAAATAAATAATTATGTCAAATAGTATTGGAGATTTAAAAAATAGTGGTCTTAAAGGGAATAATTGGCCTTGGCAATATAAAATGCTTAAAGGGCTGCAGGGTATTATTAATGCAATAAATAATCAGGCAGATGGTACTGAGTATGAAGCTAAAATTGTAAGTATTACTTGTGCAGGACCAGATCCTTTTGCAGGTACTGAACTTTACTTAGAAGTAAGAGTTTGGGATACTGAAAATGGTGGATGGACAGGACCCCCAACTTATTATTTACCAGGATCTAATACAGGAGTACCTCTTGTTGATTTTACTTCTGAAGGGTGTACTATTGAATACTTAGAAGGAGGTGATGCTACAGAAGCTACATTAGCAGCTATCTTAGCAATGAATACTCAGATAGAACTTGATACTACACAAATTGCAACTAATACAACTCCAATTACTGGAGTAGTTGCTGATTTAAGAAGAGAAACTACACCTGGAGCGGTTGGTCTACTTGTAAAGTCAGTTTCAATTGCAAATGTAGGATCAGAAAACGGAACTGTTTTAGGAACAGTGTTAGCTGCAGGAGAAACAATTACTTTTGATGCTGGATCTTTAAATAATACATTGGCTGGTATAGCATATGACCCTACAGATGATGGTTCAGGTGGTGTATCTGCAACTACTTTTTTGATTGCAACTTTAACATAGTAAATTATGGCTACGGATTATAGAAGGAATTTACCTAATAATGCATATAATGCTGCGGTAGATGCAAATAACCCATCATCAATAAATCCTTATGCAACTATAGATGATTTAGGGGCAAATGATGGAGATACTTTATTAATATCAGGAGGAGCATCTTATTCTGGAACAGGATTAGATTTTGATGTATCTATTCTTGTATATAAAATAACAGGAATTGAATATACTACTGCTGCTACAACAGTTACATTAGCAGCAGGTGATGCTACATTTGGTAGATTTGATGCAATAGTTGCTAGTATAGATCCTACTGATAACCCTATAGTAGAGATTGTGCAAGGAACTCCTTCTGCAAATCCTATTACACCAGCTCTTGAAGCAAACCAAGTATTAGTACAATATGTATTTGTAGGAGCAGGAGCAACTACACCTACTATTACAACAGAATATATTTATAGAAATGATGGTGTTTCAGATTGGTTAGGAGGGTTTTTCGGAGGCTTTGGAACAACAGCTAATTTTACTTCAGGAACACCTAGTCCAGTTGCAGGAGCTGCTTGTTGTCTTTCTACATTTGGAAGATATGGTTTATTAAGAGGTACTAGATTTACAGCACCTACTCCAGTAGATAGATTTGATTATTCTATATTAAGTTTTCAAGTATATCTTGTAGATGACTTAACAGCAAATGATATTACATTGTTTTATGTATCTGCTTATTCTGCAGATCCTTCAACAACAGGTGTATACTTAGGAGTAATTCCTTTACAAAATTTTATTGACTTTAGTTTAGTAGGTCAATGGCAACTTATTAATGTGCCTACAGGACTATGGACTCAAAACTTTACTACAGCTACAGAAATAGGATTTATAAACTTTACTGTCTATAAACTGCAAACTCCTGGTAGTAGTGTAATAAATCCTACAGTACAAGTAGCATTTGATGAGATTAAACTTCAAACAGGAGCTCCGTCAAGCCCTGCAACTACAACAATTGATATTTTAGAAGGAAACACTCTTATTGGATCAACAACTAGATTAAGTTTTAACAATGGTCTTAATACTGAAGTTACTGTTATCGAGGATGTTGTTAATAGTAAAGTAGATGTAAAATATAGTGTACCAGATGGTACATTTTATGGTCTTCAGAATGGTAAAAATGTAGTTCAAGTTACTTCAACTGCAGATTTACCTAACCCTCTTGTTGCAAATACAACATATGTTGTTCAAGGTATAGTAGACATACTCTCTCCAATTACTGTTAATGCTGATAATATTGAAGTAGTAGGATTGGGTAGAGATAGTGATGGGTTAAATTATACTGGAACTGGAGCAATGTTTAACATTACAGATTCTAACTTTATACTAAAAGATCTTAAACTATCGGGAACTAATTTAAATGGATCTATAATAAGTGCTACTAACATAGGATTAGTAACAGACTATAATGCAAATAGATTAAAAACTATGTTAATTTCTAATTGTCAGTTTAGAAATTGTTATGACGTAATGGATATTGTAGGGTATGACCTCGTAGATATTAATAATTGCTTATTCTTTTATATACAAGCGTTAAACTATGGTTTAAGATTTGAAGATACTTCTAAAATACAAATAACATCTTGTGAATTAATCAGATGGTTTGATGAATCTTCAATCCCAACACCTTCTGGATTTGCTACTTGTTCTATGATTGAATTACAACCTACTAATATTATAGGGTATGGAGCTGTTAATATTAATGGTTGTGTAGTACATCCACAACAAACTCAAAATGGTATTGAAATAGCTGCATTATCTACAACTGGATTTGGTACTATATCTTCTAATGCTTTTGTAAATGCAGGTCTTAGTACAGGTAAAGTATTCTTACCAGAAGCATCTGGTTTACCTGATTATTCAACTACACAATCTTTAAAATATGATGTATTTGCCAATCAAGGTTTATTAAATTCTACTTCAGGTACAGTAATGACATTAACTGGTAATACTCAGAATACTGCTTTAAGTTCTGGAGTACCAGTAGTTATAGATACTAATGGACTTGCAGTACAACAGGCAGGAGTTAGGTTTGATGTCTCTACTGCTGGTAGAGCAACGTATAGGGGGAGTAAACAAATTTATGTATCAATTCACGCATCAATTAGCTTTGAAAAACAAGGTGGTGGTGTTGACGATTATAAATTTTATATTTATAAAAATGGAGCAGCATTACCAGGTGCAGAAGTAGATATACTTGTTGATGATGATGCTTCAACAGCATTACCTATGGTATATGGAACTTTAATGAGTCAAAATGATTATATAGAGATTTATGTTGAGAATCCAACTGGAGGAGATGATATGTTAGTTAAAGATTTTCAAATAGTAATAAGAGAATAAGATGAGCACCTCTATAGGATTACCATCAGGAGGAGATTTAGACATAGGAACAACACCTATACTAAATGGAACTGACCAAAGAGTATTGTTTCAAGAAGGTGGCGTACTAGATGAGGATGATTCATTTACTTTTGATAAAACAACAAGTAATTTAAAACTTTTCAAAGATACAGCTACTACATATGCAGGTATTACTATTGAGAATCCAAAATCTACTGGCGGGTCTGCAACACAACAAGGGTCAAGAATAGACTTAGTTTCTGGAACAAATGCTAGTAAGACAGCATATGTTAAATACCACAATGGTATAGGTGGTGGATCTTCAGCAGGAACTATGCAGTTATTTTCTCCTAGAGGTATATTGCTTCAATCATCAGGTACATATCAAGGCTCTACTCATATATTTGATGGGGGTTGGGGAAATGTTAGTATTTCACAACTAGGTCAAGGTAATGCAGTACAGATTTTAGGTCAAGGTGGTGGAAATACTACTTGTGAGTATAGAATACGAGATGCCTATAATAAGTATGTTTATTGGAGAGGCATTGCTAATGTTCCAGGAGATTCAAGATGGGGAAAGAATATTAGTGGTGTAGATACTAGGTTAATGACTTTAAAGGCTACGGGAGCATTGGCTCTTAGTCCTGTAGACCCTACAGCACAATTAGATGTAAGAGCTCAAGGAGCTTTGTCTACAGATGTAGTATTTAGATTAAGAAACAGTGCAGACACAGATGACATTGTAACAGTAAATGGAAATAATGTGATGGCTATTCATAATGGAACAGCTCCTATAGCTAACATAGCAACAGCAGGCCAATTATATGTAGAAGGTGGAGCACTTAAATATAGAGGGAGTTCTGGAACAGTAACAACAATAGCAAGTGCATAATTTTTTGTATATTAGAAAAAATTAAAAAATGGCAATTTTAATAAAAGCAACAGCAGAAAAAGAAATAACTATAACAGGTACAGAGCTTACACTACCAGAAGTTTATGGTAGAATTAGATTTGTAGGAGATTATTCAGGAACAAAAATACAAGGAGAGGTAATGACTTTTGCTAGTAAAGTTTCATTTGATCAGGGAAAGAATATCTACACAGATGTGCCTCTTGGAAGTTATGAAGCAGAATTAGAGCTAGAAGAAGTTCAGTCTTTGGATACAGCTCATAAGTATGCTAAGATAGCTTATGAAAATATGGGATATGAAGTAATTATAGATATTACTTAATAAAAATAAGTGTAAACTCTACGTATTTACACTTATTTTTAGTATATTATAGTATATATTTATAAAATTTTAGAGAAAGCATATGGATGGGGCAAAAATATCATTAGAAATTTTCATTGCATTAGTATCAGGAGTAGTGAGTGCTTTAGGAGTTTGGTTTAAACTTAAATCAACAGTTGAATTGCATAAATTAATGATTGATAACATGAAAGAAGATTGTGAAACATTTAATAACAGAGTTACCAAATTAAAATTAACCGTTGAATCAAATAGAGAAAAAAATGAAAGTTCTATGGGAGAATTAAAAAAAGAAATTAATGAAATGGAGATTCGTATTATAAAAGCCATTCATGACATTAATACTAATGGTAATTCTCGAAAATAAATTATTATGAAAGAAAGATTACAAAATATATTGACTACGTCAATTGGTGCTGTTCTTATGATAACGGCAATTACTATGTATGTACTTAGTAAAGTAAATAACTTTGATGTAACTATTTTAGAAACAGCATCTGTTGCACTACTTGGCTGGGTATTTCTTACAGCTAGAGATACTCTTTTAGAAGGTGTATTTTTAAATCTATTTAAGATTAAAAAAGAAGATTGATTTACTAGATAATGTAATGAGATTATTATATCTATTAATTGTATTAATTTTATCAGTAGGTTGCTCACCTACATGGCATTATAATAAAGCAGTAAATAAAGGTTTAGAAATTACTCAAGAGTCCGACACTATAAGAATTACAACTATTGATTCTATCCCTATAATAAAACACGATACTATTGTGTATGAGCATTTTTATACTTCTAAAGACACGGTGATATTTTATAAAAATGTAAGTATACCTAAAACTATACGAGAAATTAGAATAGAAAATAAATTAATTCGTGATACTATTAGAATAAGAGAAAAAGCTCAAGTATCTATAGAAAAGCAAAAAACAAAACAATCTAAAACAAGCCCTTTTTTAAGGTTTGTAGGAAGAATGTGGTGGTTAATATTAATTATAGGTATAGCATTAGGAACCTACCTAAGAGGTCTTTTACCTTTTTAAAAATAAATTATGGAAAAAATAATAACATGTCCTAATTGCAAAACTGAATTTGATATGAGCATAACACCTCATACAATAGATCAGCCAGAATCAAATTATCTTTGGATACTTGACAACGGACACGGTGGAATAATAGATGGTGTGTACCAAACACCTGGTAAAAGATCTCCAGTATGGCCAGATGGTCAACAACTTTTTGAAGGAGAGTTTAATAGAGCTATAGTAGATAGATTAGTCACTCTATGTAAAGCAAATAATATAGATTATGTAAATCTTGTAGATACTCAAGAAGACGTTCCATTATCTTACAGAACAGATAAAGCCAACTCAATAGCTAAATCTTCAGGAAAGCCTTGTGTATATGTAAGTGTACATGCAAACGGGTTTGATAAGGAATCTGCAAATGGATGGTCTGTTTATACTTCTCCAGGAAAAACTAAATCCGATGAAATAGCCACAGTGTTATTTGATAAAGCAATGAGAGAGTTTAAAGGAGAGTACATGAGAAAAGATACTACTGATGGAGATCCCGATATAGAAGCAAACTTTTATGTTCTTGTACATACTTCTATGCCAGCAATATTGTCTGAAAACTTTTTTATGACTAATTCAGATAACTGTCATAAATATCTTTTATCTGAAGATGGTAGAGATAGAATAGCAAAGATCCACTTTCAAATGATTCAACAAATAGAAGCTCAAAATGAAATTTAGACATAATTGGAAAAAACGTAAACTTTTTTGGAAATCATTTACTTTTAAGTTAAGAATTTCAATAGTAGATATCTTATCAATTGAAATTGATCATGAAAGAAATTTTTATGGACTAACTATTTTAAACTTCACATTTAAAAATAGATAATTGCATAGATTACACTTAAGTCCAGATACATAACATGTCTGGATTTTTTAATTTAAACATTAAATATTTAAACTATTTTAGTATATTTGTTTTAAATGTAAAAATTAATATGTTATGGAAAACCAACAATTTGATGACGAATTAACTCCTGAAGAATTAGAAGCAAGGAGAGATGAGATGAAAGAATTTTATGATAAATCTCTTCCTTATCTTAAGTCACAATCAGAGTATGAAAAACTTCTTACTGAAGTTGAAGAGTCAAGATTTAAAAGAGCTTCAATGCAGATTCAATATGCAAACATGATGACTGCAGCTCAAGGACAAGAAACTATGAAAAGTTCAGAAAACTTAGAAGGACCCCCTTTCCCTGAACAACCTAAACCAGCAAAAAAAGCACCAGCTAGTAAAGGTAAAAAACTTAGAAAATCTTAAAATGGCACTTGTAAATCAAGTACAAAAAAGGGTAAAACTCCCTAAATGGGATGTTGTAAAATTTCAGATATTAACTCATTGTTATATTAACCGTATAACAATGAGTGATTCTGATTTAAACTGTGTAACTCTTTTATGTTTTAATGAACCTGTTGAACTTAGTAACTTTTGTTTAGACGCATCTTTAGAGGAAGATTGGATTTTTAAATCACCTCAAACAGTTAGAAATAGTATTAATAAAGCTGAAAAAAATAATTTAGTTGTAAAAGATCCTGATAATAAAAAAGTTATTAAAATTAATCCAGAATTAAAAATTCAAACTGAAGGTGTTATCTTATTAGATTATAAATTTATTTCAGATGATACCAAAAAAACCTAATAGTTTATATCAAGAAATAACAGATGAATTTGAATGTTCTGAAAAACTTGTTGACGACTTAGTAACTTTTTACTATAAGACTTTAAAAAAAAGAATGTCAAATATAAATGATTTAAGACTTAATGTAGAAGGATTAGGTCATTTTGTTCTTAAAATGAAAAAAGTTAAAACTGCAATCCCTCATTATGAGAAAGTTTTAAATAATCACGATACATCTACTTTTGGTGCTTATCATAATAAGAAGAGTATTGAGGAAAAACTTGAAAAATTAAAAAATATAAATATAAGAGTGCAAGAAGAATTAGAAAAAAGAAAAAAATTTAAAAATGAAAAATACCCTAAAACTAATTTGGAAAAACAGAAAAGAGATACTAGAGGGAATAACTAATTCCGTTATACGTGATGAAACTGTTGAAGAAATTGCTGCACTAAGATACAATATATGTAACCAGTGTCCTAGTAAAGGTGGTGAATGTGCTGTAAAAGGAACAGGACCTTGTTGTGGTGAATGTGGTTGTTCTTTAAGCTTTAAAACTAGATCTCTTGCATCTGATTGTCCTTTAGATAAATGGGATGCATTAATAACAGTTGAAGAAGAAGATAAATTAGAAGAATTATGATAATATTTACAGAAAAAGATCACAGCTATAAATCAACTAATCAAGACGACCCTATAGACTGGATAAGTGTAACTACATTAATATCTCATTTTAAGAAACCATTTGATGCTCAAAAAGTTGCTGAAAAAGTAAGTAAAAGTAAAAAATCAAAATGGTATAAATTAAAACCAAAAGAAATAAGAAAGATATGGGACAGTGAATCAAAACGTGCTACTGATTTAGGTACATTTTATCATAATCAAAGAGAAGATGACTTATGTTCATTAGCATCTATTGAACGATATGGGGTAACTGTCCCTATTTTTAAACCTATACCAATAAAAGACGGAACAAAATTAGCACCTTCACAAAAATTAGATCCAGGTGTTTATCC
>JAAHTG010001045.1_pt1 | contig 12884 bp, 17 predicted proteins | sample 6116081 | NCBI WGS metagenome assembly JAAHTG01 (sample SAMN13939989, study PRJNA603662) | sponge metagenome | isolation source: marine sponge | host: Mycale hentscheli | place: New Zealand | collected 2005 | reverse complement strand
GGAATGTAGCAGCTGCAAAATGATTTGGCACGATAGGTATGACTGCCGTGTTTGGAGGTGCAGTGGGTGTCCCAGGTTACACCGCTATCATGGGAATGGCAGAGGGCGTGCGTGAGGCCCTACGGCCAGATATGGATGATGAAGATGCAGACATATGGTATGACGAGAACGATGAAGGTAACGCGTTAGGTAAACGCAATTTGGACCTTTGGTTTAGAGAGTGGTGGATACCCACTATGTTTGGCCCTAATAGCGATATTGCCACTGTGTTAGGTTTGGCACCAGAGACTGCACAAGGATTGGCTAGGGGGATAGAGATGGGCCCAATTTCAGCCATAACCGATAAGAATATAGGCTCCTCAGTAAGCTTGGATCATTTGTGGTTCCAAGATCGCGTTCCTTCAGACGATATGAAATCAGCCTTTGTGTACTTTTTATTTGATACCTTCGGTGGACCCTTGGGGGCAATGGGGTCACAGATTATAGATGGTGTACAAGATATGAATGAAGGGAACTTTGACAGGGGTTGGGAAAAGTTTGCCCCTGCTTTCTTTCGTGGGCCTCTGAAAGCAATGCGCCTGAGTGAAGAAGGTAGCCTAACATCAGGGCAACGTGCTCAAATTTTAGACGCTGAATGGTACACTACGGGTAAGCTACTAGGCCAAGCTCTTAACTTCCAATCCACTACAGAGGCAGAGATCTCCAAAGCTAACTTCTTAGCCAAGCGCGTTACGGTGGAAGTGTTACGAGAACGAACCAAAGTTCTTAATCAACTTAACTTAGCCTACGCAAAAGATATGGAAAACTCCACGCCTAGCACTCAAGCCAACATTGATGAAGCCCTCGATACTGTAGATGAATACAATTACCGTAATGGGTTTTATCCTATAGATGGAGATGCTCTTAGGCAGTCTTTAACAGGTCGAGCAAGAACTAGGGCGACTGGAGATCAAGGACTCATAGTGCCGCAAAGAGATTTATCTCCTTTAGCCTCAGATTTGGTTAGGAGTAGTCGAGTCAATTAAACGCGCCAAAAACGTATGCCTCGGATGTTGTCTTCAATAACTACTTTAGTAACGATTTTAAATTTGAGCCGCTTGGTAGTGATAAGGATTTCTTTCTTAGCTTTGGAAGGATCTAAGCAAGGAACAAAAACCGAGTATCCCCGCTTAAATGTTTTCCAATTAACTTCATAGTTAAGTTGCTCTACTATCATCACTGGACTCAGTGGTAGACGATGCAGCAACGCTACTTAACTGATGCATATCTACAGAAAAATCTGGGTGGGAGCAGTCAAAGATAAGTGCGTGGACCCCTGGTCCTACTATCTTCATCCCTTTAGACATCCGTTTTACAGACCCCCCTAAGAAAATCCCTTGTTGTTTTAACTTAGATAGGGTGTCTTTGTAGTTAAGTTGAAGTTCTACACAATCATTCTTAAACGGTTTCGCAGTGATAAACAGCCTCTCGGTATCGGGTTCATACCGATTAATAAGTTCTCCACGAGGGAAGTGAGTAGGCTTCAAGGCCATATGAGTGCGTTTGTCAGCCGCGTCATCCACGACTACCGTATTTTCTATATGGCGATTGAGAAAGTCTCCAATGATCTGAACAGCATTAAATGTAGGAGGTGCGGTATCGTTGCGTAATTCATGGACCATATTAGTAGCCCACTGGTAAAGCCGATTCATATCCCAGTCAATAAGCCCCAAGCGGTTGGCAATTAAACCCCCTGCAATATTGCACGCTAAGATGGCTGACCAAAACCGTTCTCGTTGCGTTAGTTTTAATTCCAAGTCTATCTTACGCTGTATAGCTAACAGACCTGCAATCACCTGTTCAAGGTTATTAATGAGATATTCCGCATACAAAGGTCCCGCATGGCCGTAGTTCTCCATCAGTTGGTGGTCAAACATATCTTTAGCCGTTTGCGTTGGGATGATATCAGGGGGAGTGTAGTCAATTTTGTACTCCAGTAACCGCATCATTTCGCCGTCGGCATAATTTTTAAGGGCCGCAAGTTTTTCATAGAAAGAAGCGTTGGAGCTACACAAGGACATATTGGCCCAATGGGTATGGTTTTGTCGAAGCTCGTTCGATTGAGATTTAACGCGGTGTTTACCGCGACCTTGGGACATACTGTAGGCCAAAATAGAAAAATCTTTTGGTGGAGTATTAGTCATTTCATCAACGGTAAAACATAAGTTATTCATCATGCCAAGTTGCATAAGCTTGGCGTTCAATGTATCGGAGAAATTAGCACTCAACTCTTTTGGGTGCCCCATCACGCTGTTAACCATGTACAGTATCGTGGACTTGCCCGTCCCTGAACTAGGGTGAATAAGATTTAAAATAGCGCCGTTCTGGCCCACAAATTTAAAAAGCGGAGAACCGAAAGCAGTCAGTGCCGCGAAGGCATGGGGCTCTAACCCAGGCTTACCGTATAAGTTGAAAACTTCTTTCCACTTTTCTAAGGTCCCTTTAGGGACCATATGTTGGGCTAGGTCTTCGGTCATGGCAGAAGGGGGGCTGTGGTAAACGCCTTGAGTAGAAATCTCCTTGTCACCAATAATGAACTTGCTATCTTTATCTGCCCAACCAAATTGTGTTCTCATTTTTTCTGCCCTCTTGTCGTCTTGAAGTTGCGTAATGGAAAGTATTATGTACAAGTGTAGAAGGTCAAACTTCTTAGACCCTGAGCATAAAACTCCATACGATGCTAATGCTTTACGTAATTCAGCTTTCTCTGATATGTGTACGTTGGGGATTTTAAATTGCTTCACCCCATCGTTCGGCAAGTGCAATTTAAATACTATAACCTCGCCTAAGTTTGGATCTTCCATACGTCTGACTGCGTATAAATCGTTTTTGTAAACTAACACGGGTTCCGCGTCTGAATCTTCAGAATGATATATCCCTGAGTGTGATCCTTTAAAAAAGGGAAACGGGTAAGCAGGGGGTGGAGCAGAGTCATCCAAGCTATCAAAGGAGTCACTAGAGGCACTGTCCTCAATCGGAGCGGCTAAAATTGTTTTGCCAAGCCTAAGAGGCCCAGTAATTTGCCCTTTGTGAGGGCACCCGTCACAGCCCCCAGGGTTGTTACGTTCAAAAACTTCGCAGCCGTGTGGCCCTTCTGCATTCCGCGCCTTAGTATCTGCTGCGTCAAAAGAGTATTCGGGATGGCGTTCCGACATTTTTATAATGGCACTTGTTCTATCCTCACACTTGTTGGCTACTGAAAGTGCATCGAACCAACGCGGTTCAACTAAGGTTTCTTGGTTGGTAAAGCAATCAAGTAATTGAGCGCAACCATCCCCTTTCGCACTACGCCGCATGATGCGAGAAAATTTAAAAATACTGTTGGGGTCTTTAGCCGTAGCAAGATAGGCTCCCAAGGCAGATACACGTTTAGCTTTGGTTTCTTTTACGCCTAGCAACTCAGCAAACCGTTGCAATCCCAGTGGCTCAGCTTTGGTAGGATCGCCTAACACTTTAACTAGAAGTGGTTCTTCCCCTTTAAAATTGTAAGTCCCAGGGACACGGAGAATACGAGCTACTTCAAATACAGCGTTATCCACATAAAACTTATGGGTTACACACAACTCACGCAGTCTCGCTGCTACCGGCTCCCACTCCTCACGAGTTACCTCTTCCGTGAGTGTCCAATAAACATGCAAGCCTCGGCCTGAATCTACAATGATAGGTCGGGGTAGTCCCACAAGAGAGCAAAACTTTTGGAGGGCTTGAGCTGCCGCAGCTTGAGTACTGTAGCCTTCCGGTATACCAGTCTTGGGGTTAGGCGTAGCTTTATCTGCACCACAATCTAGGTCTAACCAAAAAGCTTTAACTGCCTTCACATTAGCTTTAGTACGGTTAGCGGCACTAGCGTATTTAGCTACTCCATAAAATACATTACGGTTTTGGCTTACGTAACGGGTTACTAATGCATCTACTTCTTGACGGGTAGCTACGAGCGTTTGTTTAACATCGTCTTTGCCACCGTCCTTCCTTAGAATACCTGTAACACAAAACCAACCTTCGGTTGGCTGCACTGTATTTAGAAGGTCAAATTCAGCCATTTGCTTTTTTCAGGGGGAGTTGTCCCCCCAAGTTACCTCGGATTAATTAAAAAACTACCTCACTTGATAGGCTTTAATGACTCTATAAAAGACTGGATTCTATCCATAACTGAGGTGCCATGAGGGACACTTTCGCCCCCAAACCAGTTATAAATAGTCTGTCTGCTAACTCCAAGTTCCTCAGAAATAACCGTGACAGGGATGTCATGCTTTATGCATACCTTCCCTAGCTTAACTCCAAGAAGCCTCTGGTTCGCTTTCTTATTAGATTCAATCAGCCGCGCACTGTACCCGTAACTCATCGGCTACTCGTCTTCAGCCCAAGCTGATAAAACATTGGCAATATCATCCTTCACTGGGGACTCTTCTTTTTTAGGGGCCCTCTTTACCGGTTCAGCAATTTCCTCCTGTACCACTTTGGGGGGTTCTTCCACCACAGCTTGTTCGGTCACCTCCTCGTCGGGTTCATCGCTGCGTATGACATCTGGAGGAGGCAGTTTAGTTACGTTATCGGCCTGAGCTACGGTAATGCGAGTGTAACGTTTAGCATCGGGGCTACTTTGAGCACGCTTGACTTGAACCCACTCGTCATCAGAGACATTCCGTAACGGTGTAAAAAGTAACTCCATTGTCGATGCGTTGGGGTCATAGCTTATATTAGTAACAACTTGGTCAGGGGCCTCGCCATTTGCACTTAAAAAAGAAAGGTAGCTTTCAAAAGGATGTACATTACTAAGCCCCTTACCAAACAAAGACTTCGCCGCTACATTAAACTGGTAGACATCGCCTGATTTATCGCCTTCAACCAATACAGAAATACGCCGTTGGTACCTGCAAGCCCTGCTACCGTTGGCTCCAGAGCCTTTGATGTTCTGAGGGCATTCCACACAATTAGCATGTTGGGGATTGCTCGCTTCTTTTTCTGGCTTGTCTCCCAGGTTTGACCAACAATTAGGTAAAGTTGGTTCGCTGTCAGGATCATACTTTTCTTTGTACCAAATACGGGACACGTTCGGGAGAGTCCAAACTATAATTACATTGATCTCCTGAGAAATAGCATTACCTATCTGCTCACCGTTAATGAGCCGCTTAAAAGTCCCGTTAACGTTCGTTTGTATACGCCTACTGGTGGTCCCAGAGGAAGCTTTGGAAAGTTCTTCAGCTAACCGGCTGCGTGGAAGTCCTACTAATTTCCCTGGAAGGTTGTCTTGTTTAAATATTGATACCTCTGTACTCATTGGGTTCTCCTCATTTGTTACTTAACTTTAGTAGTGGGCTTTCTTACCTGTACGGTGTATGCCTTGTCAGAATGAAGGCCCACGGGCAAACTCTCGGGGTGCTCAGTTAAGAACTCCTCCATAGCTTTAATGTTTATGCGTTTCTCTAATACATGGGCAGCATCGTTTTCGTGGATAAACCGATACATAGCGGCCCAGTCACTGCAATTATATCTAGTACGAACAACCCTAGAAGCCGTACCAAACTCAGTCACCACACTTTTCTCTTTGTTTTTCTTGCAGTGGTCGAGAATCGAATTAGCAACTTTTTCAAAGTCCTCTTTGATCCCTGCCATATCGGCTTTATGTGCGGCTTCTTTATCACGGATTGTGTTGCGGATTTTAATGTAAACTCGGATGAGTTCATCAGGGGTTGGTGCGCTCAGAGTCATCGGCATATCCCATTGAATTTTTTGAAAGGGTAGTAACTTTAACAGCTGGTTGGACAAAGTCAAGTCTCTGTCGATACTTCTTCCCGATATAAATCAATTAATTTGTGATGGTTAAGAATGTTCCCCTGCAACATGGTGTACAACCTGTTTTCTACAGGGCTTCCTTGGATATGGACCACTGTCATGGGGTGGTTCTGCCCTGGTCTATTAATCCGAGCATTGGCTTGTAAGTAGGTTTCAACACTGGTTACCGGTGCATACCAGATGATGGTATCCGCTGCGGTCAATGTCAGGCCGTGAGAAGCCGCTTGAGGTTGAATAACTAAGACTTGGGGTTCTTCTTTATCTTGAAAATTAGAGACAATGTCGGTGCGCTTATTAACACTAACGCTACCATTAATTACCTCGCAGCTTATCTTTTGCTTCGTAAGGAACTCAGATAAAAGTTCTATGGTATGCGTGAAGGGAACAAATATAAGCACCTTGTTTGAGGCTTCTTGGACAACTTCTAATATAACTTGCAACCTGTTGTGTACATCAAACTCTAAAACTGTGCCTTCGTTTGTATAAACGGCCCCACCGGAAAGTTGCAGTAATTTATTTAAGTGAGCAGCGGCATTTACTGCACTCACTTCTTCTCCCGCTGCCTCCAAGACCATGTCTTTCTTGAGTTTTTTGTAGTATTTGTTTTGTTGTGGGGTAAGCGGGGCTTCCCGTTCTATGTACGTTACGGGGGGTAGGTCCAAGCACTGAGCCCTTTCAAACCTAATCGCTGGCTGCAAAGCTTTATGCACGGTTTCCTGAGCATCGTGTTTGGGTGCCCATTTGTATTGAGTAACTTTGTACATAACGTCATCCCTAAACCTACCAAAATAATTAGGGACATTTGTAGGGTTCACTAGTTTGGCTAACCCAAATGCATCCACAGGGGATTGGGCAGCGGGAGTGCCGGTCAGCATCCACAACCACGGCGTCTGTGCCACGATATCTCTGAGTATTTTCCATCGGTTAGTTTGAGGGTTCTTGTAAGCGTTGGCTTCATCCACCACAATTAAGTCAAAGCCTCCTGCCATTATTTCTTCTTTGATTACACCTACCCCATCAAAATTAATAATTACAAACTCGGACCCCGCCGCTAAAATTTTCTTTCGCCTTTCGGCTGAGCCATGAGCAACAGAGCAACTACGGTGCATTGCAAACTTGAACAAGTCCTGTTGCCATGCTGACTTCATAATTGACAAGGGGCATAACACTAAAACCCTTTTGATGTCTCCGCGTTTTATTAAGTAATCCGCTGCCCAAATGACTGAAGCAGTTTTGCCGGTACCTTGTTCGTTAAAGCAAAATGCTTTTTTGTGCAGCGTTAAAAAAGAGGAGGTTACTTCCTGGTGTTTGAAAGGAGTAAGCCGTCCTGTCCATTTGTAATCACGATTAATAGGTGAAGGGACGTTAGCCAATTTAAGATGTGACAGTTGTTGCGCTTCAGGCAACTCCCAGTTAACCAACACTTTATACACATCCCCCTCACGCGAAAGCACATGACTTTTCTTTATAGCTTCCGTAATTAAGTGTGGCGTTTTTGTATGCAACACCAGTGCCTTGTTGTCTACTACTTCCAATTACTTACCCTCTTTTTTATAGTATACCCAGTTGGTAACGCAGCCTTTGAACGGTGGTCCGTGCTGTAGAAATAACTTTTGCCTACGTTACAATCCCTACACAAAACTTGTAAGTTGCTAAAATATAAAGCTAAATCTGGCCGTTTTATTTTTGGTTGTATATGATCTCCTTGAATGACAACGCCGTCTGTCTTGTAATCTCTTCCGCATAAACTGCAAGCAGCACCGTATACTTCAAGTAATTCACTGCGTAATAGTTGCAATTTTTTGTTGTAGTAACTATCCATTGCGGGGTCGTCAATATGGTGTGGAGATAAAAGCAAAGAAGTTCTGCGTCTTAACTCCTTTAACACTTCCATGTAGTGAGCCCCATTAGCAACTCGCCACCTCACTTCTTTAAAAATATTCCACTGCCAAGCAAAAATTGTAGTGCCAATCAAAGAGTTATAATTTTTTAAATCAGCACCAGCGACTATAGAAAAGTCTTTGAGTAGCATTTGCATGTGGACGGGAAAATTGTGCCGTACCGAGCGTAAGCTATGCAGCATCTCTTCCGAAAAAATGTTTAATTCAAACGGGTCATACCGGTAAGGATACAGAGAAGTAATAATGCAATAAGGATCTAAGGGGGCGCTACTAAATAAATTGATAGCCCTTTTATTATTCATGCTTAGGCCCTGTTATGTTCGCAGTCAGTCACGGGACAGTAGGCACACAGAGGGCCACTCTTTGGGTTCCATACGCCTGATTGTTCAGCATCCGCAAGGCTATCCAGCTGTGGTTGGAAAGAGGCAAAATAGGAATCCCGCATATCCGCAGTGTGTTCCTTGTGGATAAAATCTTTGCTTACTACAAAAGCTAATGCGGATTTAATTTTTGTAAGCTTGGGGTAGTGTGTAAAGAGCGCCGCAGCCACGGCATCTAACTGCTTTGTGTCGGCGTACCTAGTATTTTTCCCTGTCTTGTAGTCAATGGACAAAGCTGTATCACCTTGCAAAATAACAAGGTCAGCAATACCCCGCCACCAAACGTCCTCGGCATAAAAGCCAGTAGGCTTTAAACCCCCATCATCTTTAGCAATACCAAGTTTTACCTCACAAAGTTTTTCTCCTGGGATAGCAGCTATTACATCCAAGATAGAAGTGAGAAACCTAAACTCAGGAGCAAGAGGGGTATTGTCCCTTATAAATTCTTCCGCTGCCGTGTGTACTTTCTCGCCGTAGATACTGGCCGTACCCCCCTTGTCTTTAACATCTTTAAGTACCTTTAGGTGATAGTACTTCTTGGGGCACTGCTCAAAAGTTTTGAGACTACTGTAAGACCAAGCAGTCATAGTAATCCTTTCTTAATTAGTTCTTGTCGGTTAACTTCATGCTCGGCTTTAATGTCTTTTTTATTTTGGCCTTGGTAGATGACAGCCAACTTCGCTTTGAGCAGTAGCTTCGTGATAAATCCTTTTCTCGCCTTGAACTCGCCCAAGTATCTTCCAAACTTCCCTTTCTCTTTGGTCTGCAAGCGATAGACTTTCCCAACTGTGAGGTTCTCTTGTACGAACTTTTTTGCAAGGAGGCCATGTGCCTTCTCTTGTTTATCTCGCGTGCGACATTCGGGAGTGTCAATACCACTAAGACGTATACGCTGATTGTGAAACCAACAATCAAACCCAAGGTCAATATCCACATCAACGGTATCTCCGTCCACCACCCGTACAATAGTTGCGTTGTATTCATACATCACTTTACCCCACGGTAAAAAACATGTTGGTGTATCTTTGTTGTTACGGTGCCTGTGTATGCCCACTCGGGGTACACCTGAGTGTTATGGTAATGGGTTGCACCTTCTGTAGTATCAGGTTGCTTTCCACTTAACCAAGCAATGTACAAGGAGTTATAAAACAACTGCCTGTTTCTAGGGTTATCCGACTTACCATCACACCAGAAACTAAACTGGCACTTATCTCGGATTGGGTTCCCTGCCCAGTAATACCCTTGCTTAACAACTTCGCACGCTTCATCTGGGTAATCTTTACTTACTACCCTGTTACGTACTACTTGAGCTACAGCTAACTGTCCTTCGCTTGGTTCCCCTCGCGCTTCAAAGTACACAGCTACGGCTATGCACACTAATGATTCAGTTATCATCTCCCCTCCAAACTCGTTCTCGTAGTATAGCTTTCTCGAAACGTTGGCACGCTGGACAATACCAACCTACCCGCTTCTTTTCTTCTGCATTAATAACTTGTTCTGCTACAGCTCCGCATGGGCATCCCTTTACCCTAAGGTCATTCTCCATCCTGCGTTCCCATTTCAACAGTAGCTTCTAACCTCTCCACCACTGTCTCTAACAAAGCCACAAGACGTTGTACTAACTCGACAGTTTCGGCAGCGTCTTCCCCGTCCAACTCTATAGTTACTTTCATCAATGGACCTTTGTTATTTCGTTTTCGGTGGGACCCCAGGCATCATCTATTGTCTGAAGCGCCGTCTCCTTAAAAGTTTCTTTATCTAAGTTCAAGGAATACATAATCAGAACGGAGGTCTGCATATAGGCGGTACTCAAGGCTACAAATTCCTCAAGCGAAGAATTCTCTATGCTGAAGATACGGGGGTTCAATTCTTCTTCAATTATATGGCTCACTCTTTTTTGGAAATTGGCGTGGAATGCTTTGCGAAAACGTTTCTCTTCTTGCGGTGTCATGCTACCCCGTACCCGTAGTGCTTCTTTGAATGCGCTATCACAACGTTCACATACTTCGTACCCCTTAGACGCACGGGGTTTATCAAGGAGCATATCGCAAGTTACACAAACTTTATCGCTCAATAACTCTTCTTTAATTTTTCCCATCTATGTTCTCCTCTCACTAACATTCCCCATAAGAGTCTCCAAAACCCCCTTCGCAATCTAAGGGAAGATCCGGTGCCCAACTAGGCTTCACTTTCATACTTTCTTCGATGTAATGTAAAGCTGACTTGACCTCATCTACCGGCACCACACAGGCTATAGCATCGTGAACTGTCATAGCTACCTTATACTTCTTGGCTACTCGGACTAACTGTTCTCCGATAACAATGCGAGCCACGGCTTGGCACAAGTTCTCTACCACCTTCCCCCCATAAATGCGGGTAGCTACCATATTCTTGCCGCGTAGGGTGTCATAAACATATTCATGCCGGTGGGTTTTGGGGTTGGCCTCAGTTCGTAAATTAGGGTAGCGTAGGTAAAGGTCGTTAGGTAAACGAATACCGTGCTGCCCTTCCGCTATTAAAACCTCGTGCAAATCCAAAGGCATTTGTTCGTTAGCTATTATGGCATCAAGACCCCCCATCGCAGTACGCCACAAGTTTCTTATCATAGAGAACGAAGAGCGATACGTTTCAATTATGTGTTGGCATTGGGTAGGGGTTAGAGCAACCCCCATAGATTGTAGTTGTGCCTGGAATCGGACCGAGCCCATTCCATAGCCGCAGCCCAAAATTGTCTGTTTGCCCACGTAACGTTCTTCTTTACTAACCTCTTCGGGTTCTTTCCTGTAAATACTAGAGGCCATTATCTTGTAAACATCATCACCCCTCTCAAACGCTTGCACCAGATCCTCTTGTCCTGCTAACCAAGCCAATACCCTAGCCTCAATTTGAGACAGGTCATAATCTACAAACTTAAACCCTGCGGGGGCAAGCAGCGCTTTTTTAAGCAACGAGCCCCGTGGCAAGTTCTGCATATTTATTTTGCCGTCACCACCCCACCTGCCGGTATGTGCAGCGTAGTATTTTAGTGGGACAGGGAGTGCCCCACGCACTGCAATATCAATGAATCTCTGGGTACGTTTCTCTTCTAAGGTAGACTTAACACCAAGCCGAGCGGCTACTATATTCTGCACTTCGATGTCGGGGTGCTCTTCCAGTGATTTTAATCCTTCATCTGTCTTAGCAAACGCATAAGTTTCCTTACCCGTAGTGGGGCTTATCTTTTTTGGTGGGGTAACACCGAGCCCTTCCAATAGCTCTGCAAATTTCAGGTTACTCATTAGTTCTTTTTTGTCGTAGGAAATCCGTTCCATCAAGAGTTCTTTATTGTCAGCAATCTCACGTAAATGATTGTTTAATAACGCCTGGTTTAATTCTATTACTGGTTCAGTAAACATACGGATCGTGAGGTCAATAAGTTGTAGTTCAAGAAGTGGGAAGTCCTTAACAAGTATCAGGAAAAGTTTGTAAGTTAGTTCTGTATCGTTGATACAGTACGCCCCGTAAGCCTCAAGATCTTCAGCAGTAAAATCCAACCGAGTTTTACCCAAGGCATCCAACACTTCCTTGCCCTTGGTCCCTAACCCGTAGTGAGTAGTGAGGGCATCCAGACTCCCGCCAACTTCGCCAATATGAATAGCACGCCCCATTGAGAGCGTGTCCACGATACGCTTCGGCCTGATGTTAAAGTGCCAGTTAAGGATCGCCATATCGAACATGGCATTGTGAGCCACAGCTATACTGTTGTCCCAATCAAATTTATCCAGAAAACTTTGGGTCTTTTCTTTAGTCCCAGAGAACCACTCCGTGCCCCCTCCACCAACCTTAACGCTTACCCCTACAACCTCAAACTGATCGCTTCTTATGTACTCTTCAGTCGTACACTTGTGTGCACCAAGACCATAGTCCTTACTGTAATAAGTCTCAAAATCTAAGGTAAGTATTTGCACTAAAAAAGTTCTCCCCTGGTTTCACACCACTTAGAAATGATGTCCGTATTGTCTTCGTTTATAACTAACGCCGTGCCCCCCGCCTTTTCAATGGCAGACAGTTCTCGTTCCTGTAATGGGGTGGTAGTGTTGGACCCAGCTTTGCACTCAATACCAATGAACTGGCCTTTGTGACACGCCACAACGTCAGGTATCCCGCTGCGTCCGTACCCATAGGTAGCGGGGAAAAAATAGTAGGCACCGTACTGTTTAAGGATACCTACTACTTTGTTTTTCACTTTCTTTTCAGGGGTTAAAGCCATCCCCAAGAATAACATAGGGTTAGACTTTGTCCAACCCGCTTTCCGTGGCTATTCAAATTCCTTCGGATCAAACTGCTCATAGTTCACAGCGGGACACACTTCCCCCTCAGTTTCACCGCGCAGCGTGTAGAGAGCCTTGCGTTCTGCTTCAGCTAAGGTTTCAGCCTGCACCGTGTAGTAGCCTATTTTCTCCTCACGCACTCGGATGTGAAAAGTTTCTTTTGGCATTTTCGTTCTCCTTTTCTAAAAAACCAGGCTCTCAGCGCACGCCTGAGCCATTTTATGAGGGTACCCCTAACGCTAGTACCCCCCTTATTTGTACAAAAATTAATCAATCAAAACTTGGCCGTATTGCGTGGCAATAGCTTCGCCAATGCCCTCAAAAGTTTTGGATCTCAACTTCCACCGGTCCTTGCTTGGCCCAAGGTAATGCAACCGTTGCTGTTGGTTCTTTGGGAGAGCATCAAACTTATCCTTGACGTTGTTGCTTTCCTCAAGCAGCGGCAGGTTGTGCAGCCATAG
>JAAHTG010001915.1_pt1 | contig 12898 bp, 4 predicted proteins | sample 6116081 | NCBI WGS metagenome assembly JAAHTG01 (sample SAMN13939989, study PRJNA603662) | sponge metagenome | isolation source: marine sponge | host: Mycale hentscheli | place: New Zealand | collected 2005 | reverse complement strand
TGCTTAAAGGAACATTACCACTTGGAGCAGCAACAAAGTTAATAGCATTATCAACAACGTTATAATTACCAACAACTTTTGTGACTACAGTAGCAGTGCTATATCCAGCAAGTGCTGTACCCATCCAAGGTCTTCTAACTTGTATCCTATTAGTAACACCTATACCAACACCATCAACTCGCATTATCTCATCACCAATCTTAATTAAATCACCACCAAAGATTGAAGTGATACCAGCAAGGTTAATAAACTCATCAGTAGTGAAAATTTGTCCAGTTAAATGAGATGTAACTGCTGTTGAAACTATTGGAGATTGAATAACATTATCAATAGATACCAATAACTTAGAATTCTGATTAACAGAATTAAATCTATGTGAGGTTCCTATACCAACACTAGTGATCTCTACGACCTCTGGAACGGTCTTGAGTGCCTTCTCAGCAGTCTCTGCGACCTTAATTGAGTCATCGTCAATCTTAACTGCAAAGAATGTACCAGGAAGTTTATTAGTGGTTCCAACTCCTACAAATCCATTAGTAGTAGCAATACCAACTGCCATTGTTTTACCAGCACCAGCATGATTGTATAGAAGTTTTTCTCCCGTAACAAAGAAGTGGTTGGGTAGAATAATAACATTATTAGTCGCATCTACAATAGAACTATCTTCACCAACAAATGATTTTTCAAAGATTGTATCTGTTCTATGCTTTAATTCAAATTCCCTCTTAACAGCACGGTCTGTTCCTTCATAATCACCAAATCCAGATTCTATTGCACCATTATCAAAATCCATTGTATCTTTAGTGTCATCAGTAATTCTTAATACATTACTAAACACATTTGTTTGAACATCAATACCTGCATTTGGTGTAAAGACGATAGACATAGTTCCACCAGCGGAAACTCTACTTCCTATCGTTCCTAATCCTGCATTCCCAGAATAAACATTACCAAACTCAACATCATAACTCTCTTGAGTTTCATCCGTAACAAAATCATTAACACAAAGGAATTCAGACATCTGATATGCCTTATTAGTGCAATCAGTGATCTGAACAAAACAATATGCAGCCTGATAATCAGTAGGATATTCTGCTATGATATTTTCAATTGGAGAGGTTGTAGAACCAATACCAGTACATCTAGATTCAAGAATAGCATGTTTTAATTCTACTGTAGATATTCCACTATATTCTGAAGATGCCATTCCAACCAACATAGTATTAATAGCACCAGTAGTTCCAATACCAACACCTGAGTTTGGATAGAAATCTAGTTTTAATAAATCACCATCAATATATCCATGATATGTTCCCATACCAGTTCGAGCAGCATATCCCTCTGTTATATTAGTGCTTAATCTTCCATATTCCATTACATCTACAGTTGTTCCATCATGAATAATATTAAATTGATTATATTCAAATTCTTCATAATTAATATCAGGATTAATCGTTACTATTACATGAGCAGATCTATAAGTGCTTGCAATACCTACAATTGTAGTAGTTCCAATTCCAACACCAATTGTTGCACTTTCTGTATCAACAATAGATGGTCCAATAACTGTACTAGCAGTTCCTAGTGTATTATCATCCAAATTAAAGGAAAGACTAGCAATAAAATAATCATTGACACTAAATTTTACAGTAAACCATCTTAATTCACCTAAACTACCAGAAATTGCAAAGTCAAAATCACCTTGATTATAAACCGTATCTATTTTTCCATATTGATTGAGATATCCTAAATTATTATCATGAAGAATATCAACAATAGTTAATTGTCTTTGAGCAGTAAATCTCTTATCTCTTACATAAAGGAAATACTTTAAAGCTCTTCTTTCTGCTAGTGTCCAATTAGCAACTGTAGTAAATCTAGTAGATCTTGGATTACTATTAAATGTTCCACTGAAGTCATCAATTGAAACTGCCCTATTACCAATAGATTCTTGGAAATCCTGTAAAATTCTACTTGAGAAAGTTATTTCATTAGAAACTGTATCAGCACCAATAGATAAATTGTTTTCTGATGCTAAATCAAAATCAAAGACAGTGTTCATGTTTATAGCTGATTGCAAATCATTAACAACTGTATAAGCAGATAATTCAGTAGATAAACCAACTACTAGAGAATCTTTCTGATCGGGAGTTGACTCTAATTGATAATCACTAAATTTCTTAAATCCAATAGTGTGATTTAAGGTAGAAACAGGATCATCCCAAACTTCCAAATCTACTCTAGAACTTAATGAATATGATAAATTTTGATAATAATCACTATCTTGGAATCTTTGAAGTGTTCTATTAAAGAATCCAGATTCTGTTTCCCAACCACCCTCTACTCTTGCAGTAGCATCTAATTTAAGATATGAATCAAATGATTTTATTGATGTAGCAGTTCCCTGAGTTCCAGAAGCACCTCCAACTATAATATCATTAATAACAAAATCCTTTTGAGCAGAAACTCTTAAAATTCCTGTATTTGGTTCCCAATATTGAACTTCACCTGTTGTACTACTAATTGTTCCAGTAACAGTTTCTCCAGGAACATAATCATTTGATTTTGTAAGATTGACGGTAAATCGTGGGAATGTTTTTTGAGCAACAATTCTTCCTGCAGAATTAATAAAATCGTAAGTTCCTGGTGTAAGTTCAGGAGCCAAATCCCCAAAGAAATCGGTAAGATTATAAGTAATACTTCCAATACCACCTAAATTTTCATCAACCTCTGTAAGATCAAAAAGTTTATAATCATATTCAGATGAATTATATCCTCTTCCTGTTGTTCCTACACCAACACTAATACCTTCAACGAATACTTTATCACCAACTTCAAATGGGAAACTATTGGCAGTACTAAATCCAGTAGCAAGAGTAACAGTTACATTCTTACTAATCGTATTAAACCCAACAGTAGAAATACCAACACCATTAGAATTCTTAGTAGGAATAACAGTAGGTGGTGCATCATGAATACCAAATGTATTTCTTAAAATTTCTACATTAGGATTACCTAACTTATATTTTAAATCAAGATCAAAAACTGGTTTATTTGTAAATCCATCAATAACAACTAATTCTGGTGAAGAAATATAACCTTTACCAAAAGAAGTTACTCCAACTGATTCTACAGACTTAAGAGCATCAAGTTGAATTACTTGAGGTAATGAAGCACTAGGCATCAAAGTAGGATCAGATGGGAAATTATATCCAATCTCTCTTAGTTTTACAGTCCTAATTTTTCCAATAGATGTACTGATACCTTGAATAATTGCATTACTTCCATCTACACTATTAATTGTAGTAATACCTGGAAGTGCATAGTAATTATTTCCTGGATTTTTTATTTCAAAATTAGCTATTGCACCAGAAGAATTTAAACTATCAGTTTCATAACTTAGATCTGATAAAGATCCATAAGAATCTTTTTCTGGCAATTCAGATAAAGTATATCTAAATTGATTAGTAGCAGCTATACTGACGATTTGTTTACCATTATATAAACTATCAACCATTGTTACTTGATTAGCAGAAATAACTTCCTTATCTACAGTAACTTCTTTTTTTACATCAGGAAGATTACTATCATAAATTGGATCTAATTTATAATACAATTCATTAGGAATATCTTCAGTTACTGTTAAAGTAACATTAGCATTAGTTGTTATTCCAGGAGCTCCATTTCTTATAACATTGAAATCTTTAGTTAATGTAGAAGTATCCCAAATTTTAGTAAAGTTTTGATCCCTATAAAAAGTTAATTTAAATGCTGAGTAATCTGTCGATTGATTGACATAAGATAAAGAAGAATCTGATACATCAAATACAGCAGTGCAATCTTTATATAACTTAATTGGTGGATTTATTGGATTAATAGTTCCACCACCACCTGTTGTAGCAATACCAACTATTGGTGGTTTTTCTTCAACTGAATCATGATAAGTATCCGATAATTTAATTGTATTTTCATCAACTTTAACAATATAATATGTTCCATTATTATCTAAACCTCCACAAGGAATAGATGCTGTATGAATAATTTTATCACCTGTGACATATCCATGATTTGTTATTGTTATAGCATTAGTTGTAGTGTTTACTCCTGCTGCAGTAAATGATTTTGGATCAATTAATATCTTTCTGTTATAATCATTATACTTAACAACAATTGTCGTAGATATGCCTGGACTTACATTCATATAAACATGATCATTATTTAATAGTCCATGAGTTTCTCCCGTAGAAACAGTTACTCTAATTCTATTAACTTCTCCCGTAATTACTTCATAATTTGTTTTAAGACTATGATATACTCCAGTTCCTATTCCTGCAAAGAAGAACGTTGTAGAGTCTCTCTGTGTGCTTGCAATGCCTACAAAAGTACCTGTAGTACCTAAACCTACCCTACAAGTAGATAAACCAATTATATTAGAATCTTTAACTGCAGCAAAAAGAGTTTGCCCATTAACTAGTGTTTTTACTCCTGTTCCTGCTTTACCATCTTCCCATATAGTAATACCTGCTCCATTACCAGGAGAATATGTTAACTTATCACCTGTTTTTAGATCATGGTTTGGAATATACAATTCTTTAGGATAAACAAATAGTTCTGTTAAACCAATACCAGGATTGGAGAATACAAGAGTGCTTCCCATTCCAACAGCAGAAAGAGTTCCTACACCAACACTTTCATCTGGTTCAAAATATATTTGTTTGTTTAAACGATATTCATAAGTTGAAGTAAATCCAGGATTAACTGTAAGTTTTCTAGGATCTTCAAGAAGTTCAGTTGTAACAGTATGAGAAACTCCTGTTACACCATTAAATCCTCTAAGAACTCTAATCCTTGATAAATGTGCTTCTACATTTAATACTTTTACTTGTTCTGTTCCTATTCCAAGAATATCATTTGATCTGATTGTTGGGAATGTCAAATCACCCCAAACACTTAAGTGTGTAACTATTCCAGTAGCACCATCAGTTCCAATAGCAACTGCAGTAGTTCCTATTCCTGCTAAAAATAACTTATTAGAAGTAATACCAACATTATATGTTCCCTCAATATTTGAAGAAGTTGTTGATAATCCAGTAACATTAACAATATCATTATTAAACCAATTGTATGGTTCAGTTGATAAAACAGTATATTCTCCTTGTTGTGGACCTGGATAAAACTCCACATTACTTACTGTGCTAGTAGCAACACTTACACTACTAACAGATTTACCCACTAATCTTGAAACAGAAGCAGCAGCTTTACTTCCACTTGTTCCTTCATTATTAAATACTATTTTATCTTTAATTTTATAATTCTTTCCACCAGTAGTAATTCCAATACTTTCAATATGTCCTGGTTTAGTTCCTTTAATATCTAAAGTTTGAGATAAATTGTCTGGTATAGAAAGATAAGGATATGTAATATCTCCCTCAATCAAATTATAAGGTGAAGTATTTCTATACCAATCAAGATCATCAGTTATGATATAATCATCTTGATTAGAATATTGTGTAAAGTTAAACTCTTCAGGAGTTGACTGATAATTATCTCCTACAAGATATGGGAATATTGGTAATTTATAACTATTAAATTGTCCTCCCTGTTCCGCACCACTATCATTAATAGTTGCAAAATACGCATAAACACCATTAGGGAATTGGGGTGTAATACAAAATCTTCCATTATTCTGATCTAATACAGTTTCATCGGTTACTTCTTTAAATGTATAATCCTCAACAAAGAAACCTGGTCCAAAAGTAACTAATGGTGGTCTATTTAATTTAGAGGCTGCTTCTTCCACATACCCAGATTTCATCTGAGTTACAGAACCACCTTCCTTTTTAACATAACCATAAGGACCATATATTGGATTACCATCATATGCCCATCCAATAATTGGGGAGTGGTCTGCTGATTCAATTTCTTGACCATTAACTCTTTTTAAATCTGGTTGTCCATACAAAGATGTTCCTTCCTGATTAGTTGCATAAACACCTTCCCTAAGTTTTCTAGGAGCATATAAATGAGTATATTGTAAACCAAAATCTTTATTTAAACCATTTATCAGAATTCCATCATCAGAGGTTACCTGTTCACCTTGATAATACTTTTCAAATAAATTAACAGTCCATTGTTGAATATTGGAACGAAGTTTTACATCAGATCCTGGTGAAATAACATCAATTGAAGTATCTTCTTTTGTATACCCAGATCCAGTTTTAATAACTTTAACTTCTTCTAAAAGATATGTTGCACTTGTTCCAATTCCTACAGTCTTTAAAACAGGAGTAATTATACAACCTGCTCCATCACCATTTATTGATAAAATTGGAGGAGCAATATAATCTTGACCTTTATTTTCTACTATAACTTCAGTGATTTTTCCATTATGTACAATAGGTTGTACTTGACCATCAACTCCAGAAGATAACGTTACATCAGGTTCTCTATTAAAATTAACAATTTCAGATGAACCATAACCTACTCCATTGTCTGCCAAATGAATAGATGTTACTTCTCCTCTGAATATTGGTTGTATTTTAGCTTCAAAAGTTTCATCTCCTACTGATGTTACTCCAACTTTTCCATTTAAAGTTACACTGATGGGTGGATAATTAAACTGATGAGTTCCTACACCAATATAAGTTAAATCACGGAATTGTTTAGTTCTATAATAGTAATCTTTAGAAGTAGTTCCTACACCAACACTTGTTAATTTAAAATTATCATCATCTACAAAACAAACATAATAATCAGTAGCGGTTGCTAATCCTGTAATAGGTGTTCCTGTACAAGTATAATTAATAATTTCTCCATTCTTATAGTCATGGTTTTGAATGGTTATTTGATCTGAAGATGTAGTAATTCCTGCAGGTTGTACTGTTCTTTTCTTATTCTCATATCCACTTCCACCTGATATTACATTAATAGATTCTATTAATGATTTTGTTTTATAAGACCTTATATGTTGTACACCATCACCACGAGAAGTAAGTACAACAGTATTAATTCCTGCAAGAGAACCAGCTTCATCACTATGAAGTCTTATCGTTGTTCCACCAGATCCAACAACAGAAGCAAAATAAGATGCATTTGTAGTAAGTCCACCAACAACATCTTGATTATCAGTAACGTATAATACCTGCTCACCATTTGCAAATTTATGATAAGTTGAAAATCCTATTGTAGAAGATAGAGTTCCTGTAGTTCCAAGTCCTACCTTACTTGAAGAAGAGAAGAAAGGAATAGAATGAGTTACTTCTTGCATGTTTATAGAAACATCTGCACCTTCTCCATTTCCTCCAGTTATTGATATAATTGGTTTAGTTTCATATCCAAAACCAGGATCTATTATTCTTATTTCCTTTAAAGATCCAGAAATGGCAACAAATCCTGTAGCACCTGTTCCAACAGCATCTGTAATCTTAGTGATGGGAGGATTAATTACATCATAATCTCTACCAGGAGCAAGAACATCAATACTTTCTAATTTTCCATAATAAACTTTATCATAAGATTTGTAATTTAATATTTCTACACCATTAATTAATATACCAGTACTACCTGGAGTAGTTTCATATACAGTTCCTGTATTAACTGGAGGATTAATAGATCTTACTAATTTTTGTGATTGTAAAGTTTCACCATTAAAACTAAACGGTTCTATTCTATTATCTGTTGCAATACCAGTAGTTTTATTACTATCAATAACAACATAATTTTCATTATAAAGATCAGGAGTACTTTTTGCTAATTTAATACTATTAGCATCTACCCTTTTTACAAAGTAAAGACCCTCATCAAACAAGGATGACTTAATTACAAAATTATCCAATTCAGTACCACTAGTGGGGTCTACATATACATCATTAACTATCTGTGGTGTATAGTATACAGCATCTCCAGTATAGAATCCATGATCAAAAATAGGAACTCCAACAGGAGTAGTAGCATCATCTATTATGTTAAAAGTATCTCCACTAAAACTACCATTAAATAAAATTCTCTTAGCATTAACTCCTAAAGATGAAGAATCATAAGAAGGAATAGATGATGATGCAACTAATAATTTTTCTGTCTTTTTCTGTTTATAAACATTCTGAATATCACTAGTATATACTGAAGATTCTGGAAAGTTAATTGCATTTGCTTTTGAAAGTTTTCTTTCTATAATATATGGATTTGAATCTCTCTCAGTCAAATCAATTTCTCCTTGCTCCTTTAACATGAAAGATCTTGAAGAAGTAAGTTGACTTATAGTAGAAGAAGGTAAAGAAGTTTTTTCTCCCAGAGAACGAGAAATAACAGCTCTATCACCCACTTTAAATTCATGATCAACATCAATAATAACCTCATATGTAAAGTCTGATACGTCAATAAGAATAATATCCTTTACCTTATAAGTTGGTGAAACATTATAGAACCAACCCTTCATTTTATAACCAGTATCACCAACACCTAAAGTTTTAATTTTTACATCGTCACCACTTCCATAAAGACAACTTTCATTATCATATTCAAGAGAATTGATAACAGAAGTAATTCTTACTTCAACAATTTCGTCTGGATCAACAATTGAAGCACCATATGCAAAACTATTAATACCAACGGTTGTTGCAGATACAATAGTTTTACCTATTCCAGTCAATCCAAAAAATTGAGTTAAATTTTTAGAAGTATATGAACTTATTCCTACTGTATTATCAATATATCTAAAATGCAATTCACCTTGTGTAGAGAATCCAACCGTAGAATCAACATCAAAAATAGTAGATCCTGCTGATACACCACCAACTAATTTGGTTCTAGGGGAAACAGAAAATGTACCATAAGTAGCACCTTCAACCCTTGAATCTCTGTTATATCCAGCGTCTACACTAAACTTATAGTAAGTCTCTCCAACACCCACTGGGATCTTTTCTACGTGCGTTATAGGAGCATATGCCTTCTCAATACCAGCATCCTTATATTCATCTTGGAATAAAGTAGACAACTCTAAATTGAGGGGATTTCCATTAACAGGTTGCACTACAAAATCTTTAGTGATTTTATAATTAGCATTAGATGGTGTAAAGAGAAAATCACGAGGTCTTATAATATTAACATTTTCGTTATATAAAGCTTTAAATAGGATTTCAAAACCCCTATCAGTTCCTTTACTTAGATAAAAATCTTTTGACTGTTTTATAAAGACTTGTTGATCTAAATCAGGAGTAAGTTGTCTACCTTCTAAACCTGGTGTAATTTGATATTTTGTTTTCTTTAAAAATTCTTTAAGGAAAAGACAACTTAGATTTTCTATTGTAGATCCTCTAGGATGCTCATTTGCCTCTGTAGATTCAAATACCAATTCTTCGGAATTAGTAGGACTTCTATAAGAAGTAATACCACTAAATCCTCTAACACATCCAGTAAATCCAAAAGTAGTTATTCCAGTATATGTAATAATTTCATCATTAATTTTTAATAATCCATATTCATTTGGGAATCCCAAAGTTCCTGTAGGAAAGTTTTGCATATCAACATCAATAGCATCACTTGTAATACCAACAGTTGCACCTAATCCAACAGAGTATGTAAGATTGGTGAGATTATCTACTTTGACATACTCATCAATATTTGAAATTAAATCAATTGGACCACCTTGGTACTCCTGTCCTTGATAATAAGATTTTAAAAACTCAGAAACTAACGGATATTCATTCTGCACATATTGAGGCAGTTGATTCTGAACAATGTTATTAAACTGTACTTTTTTTATTGTCATTTTATAATCGTTCTATCTTAGTAGGAGGAAGCAGCAGAGGTTGATGCAGATGTTGATGTTGATGTAGATGGTGCAGGAGAACCAGAACCAGAAGTAGTTGCCTGAGTAGTGGTGACATCACGACCACCAGAACGAACTAGGTTACCATTAGCATAACTTGAAGATGTAATGTAATTAGAACCAGATGGATCTAAACCAGAAGCAATTTCATCTACAACCGTATTAAAATTACTATTGTTAATATCTAGTTGTAAATAAAGATCCTGTAATCCAATGACATCATTAGAGAGAGGACATGCAGAAATCTCAATAACTGTTTGTCCATCTTTTTGCATTCCAGATTGAATATTGACTGGATTGATAGTAACTATTCCTTCTTTGTAATTAATATATCCTACGTTTCTTTTAAAAATAGTAGGAGATTGGGATGCTATTGAAGGAACTGTAAACAAAAATAATGATCCATTTATTTTATTTGTATTAGGAATATCTGATATGTAAACATCATCCATAATTCCAGCAACTTTAAATGCTGATGATTTGATGTTATACCCACTCATACTCTTAATATGAAACTCATTACCAAAACCAATTTGGTATTCTGCAAAAGCATTTAATACTGCTCTTATATCTCTTCTTATATAAATCGTCGTAATATTAGATGTTATGGATTCATTACTTTGGTCAATAATATTCAAAAACTTACTATATTTAAATCTCGCACCATATTTGTTCATTTCAGAAGATTCAGCATACTTAGTAGCATTAGTTGAAACTACAGAAGAAACATATGCAGAAGATGGAGCACGATTGGAGTTATAATAGATGTTTGAATTGATTTCAATATAAAGATACTTCAAATCAAGCAATTCTGGGATAATTCCTGCTACCGCATACTTCTTCAATTTCAACTTAATCTGTTCTTTGATCAAATTGGGTAGAAAATCACCAGTTTTTGGTTTAATGCTAATAAAGACTTTTCCATATTGTGGTGGAATCAAATCTTCACCTCCAAAAACGGAAATTGACTCTGTTTCGGGATAAATTCTTGATGGAATTAAAGATTCGTAGTCATTTGAGGTTACTGCTCTGTTCTGAGACGAATAAATCCTTGGAGCAAACTTTCTAACCGACTCTACAGACTCAATTGTCTCTCCACCCGATGCAGGTACTCCAGTTGTCATCAAAGAGATGCCAGAAGTGATTGTATAACTTTGAGCATTACGTGTATATTGGATTCTTCCTGAAAAATTGAAAGAATTGAGTCCATTTGCGGAATCTCCACTAGATGTAATGTAATCTATGGTAATAAAGTTGCCGTCGTCAAGTTCTTTTCCAAAAATACCGTCACCAAAGAATATTTGATATCTTTCATCTTCAATTTCTTGTAAATAATAAACTTTTGAGTCAGATTTTACGTCAAAAAGACTATTTTGAGAACTATATTTGGTTTGTGTCGTAGATGCTTCGTTTGGACGTACAGAAACAGTGATTAAATCAGTATCAACTCCAATATTTGGTAAAATAAACTTTTGATTTGGAACTCTTGATGAATATGTGAAGGCTTGTGTTAAAAGTGTACCTTCAAAAACCTCAACATCGTTAAATTCTGCAATTCCGTTAAAGACTGGAACCGTAATATCAGTTAGAATTGAAAAAACGAATGATTGACCACCAAAAGGAGCTTGTGATGCTGCCACTGGACCCTTCTTAAGAGTCAAAGAAGCAGGTGAAGGTGTAATTCCCTCAGTATTAACAAAGAAGGACACTGTTGCCCTTGCTGCTTGCCTTGGACGGGGTACATAACCTATGTTTCTAGCTAAAGATATGACGTTTTCTCTTAATGTAGCAGTATCAATGAACACCTCATTGGTGATCATGTTCGCATTGTATGATGTAATGTAGGTATTATATGCTAGAACGTCTAAAATAGTCGAAAAGTTAGATCCCTCGAAGTCATAATCCGTAAAATTCGAGTTGGATTTAAGATATTCTTGTAAAGTTGATTTAACTTGGTCAAAATCCAAGTTAGAAAAGTTAGCTAATGGCATTTTTACCTACTTGACTGCAATACAAATTGTAATTCTTGTGCTGGAATGTCTCTTCCTATGATCAAATACCTTATAGTAAGGTCATAACTGTTATTATCATAGTTTGGTGACGCTTGAACATCGAGTAATTTTACTCTTTCCTCATAGTTTTCAATAGATTGAGTAATTTCATCTATAATAATAGTAGAAGTAATGTCATCTATGTTCTCAAAAAGAGATTCAGAGATACGAGAACCAAAGGATGCATTAAAAAAATTCTCTCCAGGCAACGTAAAAACAATATTACGAATAGAACGAGCAATTGCATTCTCATTTTTAAGTGCAATAAGGTCATCATTCAGGGGATTTGCCTGAAATGTCATACTAATGTCCTTAAATCCTTGACTAACTCGTTCTAGTGGCACTCTATTACACCAATTATTGTTTATTTATTAAGGATTGTATACTCCTATTCTGTAAGGGTCATAGAATCTACTTCATAATCCAATCCATCCTCTTCAAAATCTCCAAAAATCTCACTTTGTATTAAAGTATCACGTTTTTTAGGGGTTAAGTGGTCGTTATTAACCTCTCTTAGCATTTTTTTCTTGGAGTTTTCCATAATTTTTGTATGTTTTTCCTATTTTACATAAAAAAAGGAGGGACTTAACCCTCCTTCATTATTTTCCTTGTCCTCGATACGCTTTTTTTGCTTTATTACGAGACGTTGCGGATAGTAGTGTGCGAGCCGAGCGTCCTTGACGAGTTTTTTTCGGACGTGACTTCTGATATCCACCATCTGTGATGTTTGAAAGCATTGGCATTAGTTAATTTCCTCCATTTTACGTTGTACTGACTCCTCAGTTGCTTGAATTCTATAAGAAACCCCATCCCTACGAGAAAGTTCGGTGAGGATCTCTGAGGATAGATCCCATAACTCCTCTGTTTCGAGTTGGGTGTTCACCGACATCTTAAATAACCCTTGTCTTTTCATGTCCCACACGTATGCGAGGGTCACACCATGTCTCAATACCCATTTCCTTTGCGTCTAGGCAGAACGACACGTCCTCACCACACATATCCTGTACTGCACCTGACTCAA
>JAAHTG010001914.1_pt1 | contig 12901 bp, 14 predicted proteins | sample 6116081 | NCBI WGS metagenome assembly JAAHTG01 (sample SAMN13939989, study PRJNA603662) | sponge metagenome | isolation source: marine sponge | host: Mycale hentscheli | place: New Zealand | collected 2005 | reverse complement strand
CTTGAATTTGATGGCGGGGTAATGAGCGAAGACTTCCAAACACTCATGAAGCAAGTACACAGGAAAGAAGGTGCTCAAACTGAGGACAGTTACCTTGCTGTATTTGACATGCTCACACTTGAAGAGTTCAATGCAGGTGGTACTGACATGTCTGCATTTGAAAGACGTGAAAGATTGATTAGTGTAGCGTCAGAATTTAATTACAGAACACAACTTGTTCAAGCAATTAACTTAGACTTAGACACTGAAGATGGTCAAGCAAGTTTCAAAGCAATGAACAAACTGGCACTCGAAGAAGGCTACGAAGGCTTAATGATCAAGCCAATTGATCAAGGTTACAAGTGTAAGCGAAGTCATGCTTGGTTAAAGATCAAGCCATTCATTGAAGTCACACTAAAGGTTGTAGCACTTGAAGAAGGCACAGGCAAGAACGAAGGTGGACTTGGAGCACTTGTTGTAGAGGGTGAAGATGATGGTAAATTCTTCCACCTCAATGTAGGCAGTGGCTTAACTGATGAGAACAGAGAACAAATTTGGGCTAACCAAGATGCTGTTGTTGGTCAGTTAGTTGAGATAAGAGCAGATGCGGCAACTCAAAGCCAAGACGCAGATGAAACATGGAGCCTAAGGTTCCCAAGGTTTAAGACCTTTAGAGGTGTTGAACTAGGAGAGAAGTTGTAATGAAAAGACGTGCTGAATGGTTAGACATCTGTAAAGTGCATTGGAAAGAAATATTTGCACTCAGTTTCATGTTTCACTTTATCACAGACCTATTAATTATAGGACCAGTATTCTATATACTAGGTGCTGTGTTTGGCTTGCCTGTTGAATGGCACGATCATTGATATGAATGATGTGTACGTTACATTCAATAAACTAGGAGAGCTGGACTTAGAACTGCTCAAAGGATCGCCAGAATTAGTTACCATGATTAAGAATGGTGTGGTAATTAGTTGTGACAATGAAACTTTTGAAGAGTTAGAACAGCACGTAGAAGACACAGCCACAGGCATTTGGTATGTTAAAAAGTCGCCTTACTATCAGCATAAGTTTTATTTTTTAGAAGTAATGGACAGAGAAAATTTGATTGCAAAAATAGCACAAATAAAACTAAGCAATGGCAAATAACTATAAAGTATACGACAATGTTCTAAGTGAAACACAAATAGAACGTTGGAAAAAGTTTTACGTATCAAATGCAAGATTTTCTTGGAACAAGATTGATTCTGGTCGTAAAGGCAAATATTTTTTACAAAACACAGGCTGGACTATTAAACGTACTGTGGAAATGTTTAACACAGACGAATGGATAGAACCTTACATCAAACCAGTAGAGCCAAAGGTAAAAGCGAGCAATTTTCATGATGCATACGTAAATGCTCTCATCAAAGGTGATGACTTTGTTAGACACAGAGATATTGACCCTAACGATGTGAGAGATGATCAATATTATGTTAGTTGTATTTTGTATTTGAATCCGTATATAGAAGAAACAGCAGACTGTGGCACTGAAATGGGCGACGAAGTTGTGCCTTATAAATTTAATAGGATGGTTGTGTTTGATGGCAGAATAATGCACAAGCCACTAGCACCTCTAACAGACGACATTAGACTGTCATTTTACACCAGTTTTTCCAACTGTTTTAAGGTTAGATTCGATGAATCATTCTTTAATCATCGCAATCCTTGGCATAGAGACGCAATAATAAACCAGAAATTCATTGATCAAGAATAGTAGATCATTAAATACTACTATAAATAAATTTACCATTTACTATTAAGGAGCAGACAAAATGGCAGAAGAAAATCAAGTAGAAGTCGAAGAGCAGGTTGAAACACCAGCAGAAGGACAAGATGGTGTTGCTACACCTGAAAGTATCTCATTACAAGACTTACAAGTACTTGCACAGATTGTAGATCTAGCAAGTCAACGTGGGGCATTTAGAGGTGCTGAATTAACACAAGTCGGTAGCATTTTCGACAAATTAAATGCATTTTTAGGCTTTGTTGCAGAACAGCAAGCCGCTAACGCAGAAGCCGAAGAAGGTGATGGAGAGCCTGAAGCGCCTGCAGAAGGAGAATAATCATGGCAGATATTATGAAACATGTTGGAGTTTATGGAGGCAAACCTTGTGTTGTAGTCTTCCGAGACGTTCCAAATGAACTAGAAAATTGTTTGATTGTATTTAGTGATGCACTTGAAGAAACAAAGCATGACGATCTCATGAGCATTGTGCAGAGCAACGAGGGTCAGGGTGCTAGAAACATCTCTGATGTATTGGGCAGACGTCAATATACTACAGGTGAACAAGTATTAAATGATTTACACTTTACTAAGAAATTAGTTAAAGTTGCAGTAAGTCAAGTTAGTCTTACACCTACACCTAGTCAAGTTGTACCATTAAGTGAAGTCAATGCTGAAATCCGCAAGATTGATGCAGACATCAAAGATGTAAGAGATCCTGCTGTTGCAAATCAAGTTGCTGAACAACCACTTATGGAAAGTTCCGCAGACGTTGCACAAGCAGAAGCACCTGTTGCTGATGTTGCTGACCAAGACCCAAGTGATATTGCTAAAGGCTTAATTGCTCAAGCAGAACTAATGGAAGAGGACGGCAATCGTATGCTACATGATGCAGACTTAAAAAGAGAAGAAGCATACGCACTAGACCCTAAGTTGAGGGGTCCAGGAAGACCAAAAAAGATCGCTAAATAAGTGTAGTACACTATAAGGAGAACACCGGTGAGCAAGTCTGCCCCACAGGTTGTATTGCTAGGAAAAGGCAAGAGCGACCACACTGATGAGGTGTCTAAATTAATTGATGATATCAAACCAGAAAACATACCAGCTCAATTCTTAGAAGGTGTTTACGTTACTACACCTAGTGGTAAGAAGTATCAAATAGATCCTCGATTATATGCAGACCATGGGTTGAATTATAAAAATGTCGGGGACTATATTGATACACTTAAACTCAACATTAACGAGAGTCCAGAAACAATCGAGGTCGTTATAGACCTCGATGCTACTAAAAAAATCCTATCTAAAAGTGTTAAGTCCTTAACAGATATATTAGAAGGCGACTAATAACCAACACATCAATACATAAGTCGCAAAATGTGCGCCTTGATCAATCCCATGCATTATCCAATACTGATGATCATTTGGTGTTAGTGGTGGGTTAGCCATTGCTAAACTACTGCTTTTGATGTAGTCTATGTGATAATGTATAAACGAATCAAGTAAAAAACCTACTGCTAATGCAGACCATATACCTACTCCTGCACTCCATAATACGATAAAACTACCTATGCCGTGAAGTCCTGCGTGAAGCATACCTCCGTCAGCACCGTATATATGTTTATCCTTGAATTGATATCGGGTCTGTACAAAATAATCAAAGATGTAATGCTTGATCATTAGACCGATTAATAGAGCGATGTCCATTGTGTGTTCCTCCTGTCTACTCTATTGTATTTATTACTTGTACCCTATTTGCATAAAACGAGTGTACACAGGCGTTTTTAAGGCGCCTACGTAACGTGTATCGCTTAATGGGTACTTAGATTGCATATCATCTATGCTTTGACAGGTGTTTATATGGCCATCAAAATCAGGTGAGTCATTAGTTTGCATGACTATTAGTTGCTCGTTACTAGCAGTTTCAAACCAACTTGTATCCATATGTTCACAACTGGTATTGATAACTACGTTTGGTGTAACTTCTATTAGTTCGCCACCTGTTTGGAACTCCATATTATCTGTGGACAGCATCGACACATCAGCAACGACACCTTTATATTTCCAAGAATTTTCGACATATCGTCTATTGAATATTTCGCTTTTTCTTACTGCAACTGTGTCTACGTCAAACCCATACAGTCTTTGTATGCTAAACGAATCGTGAAGCAGTGGTACCAAACTACCAATCCAACATCCTAACAATGCCCATGTGGTGTTAGATTCAATTGGTACCACTTGTAAACAGTTCTTTAACCATATTTTGCTTGCCATTTGTCCTAGACTAAATGCGTCTTTTGGGTACAGTTGACTATTAACTAACTCTAGATAACTAGGCTTAAAAGCACCTAATTCATCACACCAATCCCTTACTTGGTCCCATGATTCTAGATTAACATTACGCATTGTCTTCTTTGTAACGATTCTCTAGCCATTCGTAGTCGTTAATTTTAGCAAGTCTTACAGGCTTGTTGATATTCTCTTTTGCATACACTGTACCTGCTTGAGCTCCTGCCCTTGCGGCTTCTTTGAACTCAGCATCTTTAGCAGGGTTCATCCATTGAGATAGTCTTTGTATGCTTTCGCCATCTGCATTTACTGTTAACTTAACACACTCTCTGAATGCACCACGCCATGTCGCGAACTCGTCTGTGTTAAATTTAGTTGTACTTGCAACTTCAGGCATTGCTTTGAACCTACTGCTAAGTCCTGTTGTAAAGTCTAGTCCCCAACTTGTAGCATCTAATACTTGTTTGGTGTTAAACAACTTGATACCACCATAACCATATTCAGTGCCTGTGATTGGATTACGTGCAAGCCATACATGTACAACTTCTTGGTCGTACACATCAGGTATGTACGAGAAGTCAAACTCATCGTCAACCATGCTGTCTGCATCAACTACCCAGAACATTGAGGTGCCTACTTGCTTTGCGGATTCTTGGTGTGCTGAGAAAATTCCGTCTATGTCTCTTACCCATAGTGCATTAGGGAACCTTGCTTGTAGACGCTTATATGCGTTCTCAGCATAGGTTTCGTGGTAGGAAAGGAACACAATATCATATGATTTATATGTGCTACCCGGCTCTCTAACATACTGTAGACCACGAATCTTGTTTAAGAATATCTGATCTGTTGTTAAACTAGCATAGTCTTTGTTAGTAGGCCACAGACGCAATCCACCATAACTGTGTGTCTTTTCTGTGTGCGGATTCAGTCTTTGCCACACGTGAACTTTGTCTATGTTGTTCAATTGTGGCATAAAACTATCATCAATTACTTCTGTGTACACATCAACATCTGTGTCTGTTGTCCACGCAAACGAATGTCCTTGCTCTTTGTGTTCATTAATTTGTTTGACAAACTCATCTCTGTCTGTAACAGTTGCCATATCAATAATAGGAAATGCTGTTGTTGTACTTGCTACAATATCTACTTGCTTTAAGTTAGCAAAACTGTTGTTTGTTACTTCTTTTATACCTAAACCATGCTTACCTGCAAAGGTTCCTTTAGGCACAAGTCTAACGTTTCTGTATTCATCTTGTGCTGTACGGAACACATGAACTGTTTTCTCTTCCCATTTGTTTGGTGAGAACTTGTAGTTCCAGCCTGGGAATCGTTTGACAAACGGATCAATTAGCCAGTACATACTGCTTGTACACTTCTTATCAAACTCTTCTGCCTGCTTGATGTAATCGTGTGCAGGATCAATAACACACATTTCAAATATGCGTTGTGTACTACCTACTTCTTCTAACAGCAATTGATTATCAATCTCACTGGTACGAAGCATTTCGTCTGTGAGCTGTTTGGTAGGTTTGAAACTGGTTGGGAACAATCTTAGACCACCATACCCGGCTACTTTACCATCCTCTTCGTTAACACGTTGCCAAACATGTACACGATCGTGATTATCAAGTTTAGGAGAATAACTGCTGTAAATTAATGCACGTTTTTCTTCTACGTCCGGATCAATAACCCAAACATACTCTGAGTTTTTGTGTTTTTCAAGTATCTCTTTGAGCTCACCAACTGTGACATCTGTAAATCTCTCCACTGGCCATAGACTTGGTTTTACATTGATAGTGTCTAGCACTTTCAAAGGTGTAAAACTGTTGTTCGCTATATCTTCTACAGACATGTCGTTTGGATATGTCTCTTTGGGGTATAGTCGCACATAGCGATTTTGGTTTGTGGTTTCAAACACATGCACAGTTGATTTGTCCCACTGATTTGGCAAGTAATGAAGTTCTTCCTCATCGATTTCTACACCTGGATCTATCACCCAATACATGCCTGCTTCAGTCTTAACATCAAAGTCATTTAACTGCGTAACCATTGCTTCGCTGTCAGTGACTTGATATACTGGATAAGTGTTTAACACACTGCCTGGTTCTTCTATGTAACGTTGTGATTCACAATCACTTGTTACTAATTGTTTTGTTGTTACTTCGTCTAAATCAAAGTTTGTAGGCCATAAACGCAATCCAGCATAGTTAATAATGCTGTCTTCTTTGTCTACACACTGCCATACATGTACTTTGGTTGGGTCAATTGGCATATTAAATAACTGTGGGTTGCCGTCCGGACTATATAGTTCTCCCATGACCGTACTCTTGGCTTGAACATCCGGGTCTACACTCCATATGTATTTGTGTCCTTGTTCTTTATAACTGTTCAACAATGAACGCATTTTTTCCACAGTTACATCTTCCCACTTAGTGAACTTGTGTACCAACCAACTTTCTTGTACACTGGCAACTTGGTCTATAAGTTTAATATCAGGAAAACTGTTATAACTTACATCGTCTGCTGTAAATCCATGTTCACCATGGAATAAGTGTGTAGGATATAGTCTTACATTTCTGTACGTTCCTGCATTAGTACGGAATACATGAACAGTGTTTATATCCCACCTTGTTGGGTAGTAATCAAACTCAAAGCCAGGTTCTAGCACTGTGAATGGATCAACTGCCCAAAACATTTCTGCTTTACATTCTCCTGCAATGTTCTCCAACTGTGTAATAATATCTGTTGACATATCCAAGTTCCAAACAGGAATAGTTTTCTGTGTACAACCTGGTTCGTCCATATACTCACAGTTTTTAACATCGTTCAAACGTAATTGGTCTGTGGTAATACCACCCACATTAAATTCTGTACTCCATAGTCTAACACCGGAGTTACTGAGAACTTCTCCTTTATCATTTACACGTTGATAAGCAACAACTTTGCCAGAGAAGTCTGTTGTCTGTTCTTGATTAAGTGTTTGCTTAAACACTTTGGTAATTGCTTTTACATCTGGATCTACTGTCCAAACATAAGGCACACTGTTGTTCTTGTGTGATGCTAATATTTTACCTAGCTCTGCAACGTTAAACTTCTCAAATTCAACAACAGGATATGTAGGTAATTTACTTGCCACTGTAGGCATTTCTTTAAGGTATTGAAAACTGTTATAGCGATAGTCTTCTTCTGAATACATGTGAATACCTGGTTCAAATGTATCCTTAGGAATAAGTCTAACGTCTCTGTATTCTTGTTTTTCGTTTTGGAATACATGAACTTTGTCTATGTCATATTGCGTAGGGTAGTAATCAAAGTTAAAGTCTTCTGCAGGCTCTACACCTGGGTCCAACACCCAATACATTTTTGTTTGTGTTTTATCATCAAACTCTTCTAATTGACTAATAAGACTTCTGTTAGTTTTCAAATGGAACACAGGATATTCTCTCTGCGTACTAGCAGGTGCCATAACAAATTTAGGTCTGCCCTTACTGGTTTTTTTATTCTTAGGGCATAACATGACTCCACCGTAATCATATTGCTTGTTTGTAACAGGATTTAGTTTTTGCCACGTGTGATTTTTACCCGAGTCGTTGATGTCTGGTAACCAATCAAAATCAAATGTGTCTAACACAACAACATCAGAATCAACTACCCAGAACCAATCATGTTTAGTACGAGCTCTACCTTCACTTTCTGTAGAGAAAATTTCATATCTCACAAACTCAATATCACTGCTACCCAAGTTGCCTTGATACTTTGCACTGCTAGGATCGTACTGTTTAGGAACTAACTTGGCACCACCACAGCGATTATCACTTACATTTTTAATCTCTAGCGGATACTTGTGACTTAACTGCCCTGGTACTTTGAATATGTTTATGTAACGTTGATCGTATATAGCAGGAACATATTTGATAAAGTTATCTACTAACTGATACTCTTCATCTACTAACCAAAATGCATCTGTGTGACTTTTACGTGCATACTTCTCATAGTTTGTTAAGTCTTCATGAGGTACATAAAAGATATCATATCTCACAGGCACAATATCAGTATGCAGTTTCTGTTGTGTGATATCAAAGTTTTTATTAACTAGATATATACCGCCAACACGTTCGTCCCACAGTTCTGTTACTTCAGGATCATATCTATCTTCTAATCCCCATTTGAATACATGTATGTATTCTTGCTCGTGTTCTGCAGGTACATATAAAAGTTTACCGTTGAAGTCGTATGTTCTATCAACTACCCAAAACCAATCAGTGCCAGCACGTTCAGCATAATGATCAAATGTATCTGCATCAAACTTTCTGTTTGTGTAAAATACATCATAGTTCTCATCTTCTATAGGACAATCTTTATGTATTTTTACAGGTGCATTTTTCCATTGCTTAGGTACTAAACGTATACCTCCCATTGCCATAGGATACTTTTCATTTAGTTGATACGGCATACGGAAACTGTGGACCATATCACGTTCAAAAGGATTAGGTACCCAGTCAACATCATCTGGATTTACTCTGTATTCTTTGTCAATTAACCAAACGTACTCATCGTTAAATGTGTCACGTTGACTATAGTTGTCTACATCTTCTACATATAATACAGGATAGTCAACTACATTGTTCAAGAAGCCATGATACTTCATGTGTGCTTTCTTGTGATCTCTTGGGAACAATTTTACACCGCCTTCACTCTCAGGGTATAAATGTTCTAGTTGACCTTTCAAATGGAAACTGTGAATAAAGTTAGGCTCAAAGTTACCTGGTGCCCAATCAATATCATCTGTCAATACATACTCAGGATCTACACACCATACATGACTTGCATGTGGATGCTGTTCAAAATACTTACCAGGTGTTTTCTTACGCAACACTTCGAATGTTCTTTTACATACAACTCTGTTTACTTGTTTTGTTTCTTCTTCTGGATTCTTGCTGGGTATTAATCTAAGGCCACCATAGTTACCTCTGTCCCATTTGAATACATGCTCATACTTGTGATCGTAATCGTTTGGTCTAAATTCAAAGATACCGTAATCTGTGACTTCGATACTAGGCTCTACTAACCAAAACATTTTTGTGCGTGGATTAACATCTTCGAGACTTTCTACCTGCTTTGCAACAGGTAAATCCTCTTTTAATTTTTCATTTGAACCTAAGTAATAAATGTCAAACATCTTTGTTTCTCGTTTCCTGTATGTGTTTTAATTTCTTTATTCTTTCCTCAATCATGCTAAAAAGTTCTTCGTTCTCCAGTTGTGTTTGAACAACTGTCTGCATTAAATTCTCTAACTTTTTCTGTTGATCGATAACGTATTGCTTAATGTTGCTAAGTTTTCTATTTACTATATTTACTTCATATAGGCTACAATGAACCGAGTGTTCTGGCAGTACAGCACTGCATTCCAAACATCTGCCCTCTAATATTTTTTGTACTGTGTCTAACTCATCTTCAGTCACTGATCCAATTCCATAACTTCAAATCTTCTGTGCATAATTGTTCGCACATTGTATTCACTGTGTTTGTTTGGTGTTGTGCAGGAAAGCCTTGTGGGAAATGTTCATACTTTGTTGACTCATTGGCTCTCACTATTTCACGTTCGTTCAAACCCAAATGATCATGTATTAATTTCACAACATCATCACCATCACCCCACTTGGTAAATGTAAATGTATCGTCAGTCCATTCCATGTATTCCATAAAGTTAAGTTCTCTGGAATTCATAACCCAATTACGTTTACCAAACTTCTTGGTTGCTATATATTCTTTTCTAATAGGTATTGATCCTACTTGAGGATGCATGTGAGAGTCTACTGCACTTGGCAAGTGTGTAAACAATGCAACATTACTAACACTGTATCCATAATCTCTGCGAATGTTGGCAGTAAAATGATCTATTTGACTGCGGAGTCTATGATAAGGATTTCTCATAAAGATATGAAAATGTTGTGGCTCTGTTAAATCATCATAGTCGTTGTCTGGCATCACTGACCATTCACCAGGAATATTTCTAGATGCACTGGTACTACCACCTTTGGCAAATGTCACCATAAATTTATTGTCACGATGATATATGTTACCCCAATATGGATCATCCTGATCAGGAAATTCCAGTTGTCTGTGTACCCAGGCCAAATAAGTATATGCGTCTTGCATCTTCATGGTGCTAATCTCCACAAGGCAGTGTCTTCCTTGAAAATTGTTTGTTGACTGCACCACGGTGCAAAATCAGGTATGTCTTCTGCAATAAATCTTGTTGTATCACCATACCAGTTATCTTTTCTGTACACATTTTCAAGCACGTCTGAATCTATGCCTACACAATCTATAAGAAAATTATTAACAGCATTATCGCCTTTCATTTTATAAAGATTATAGTGATCAGGTCCTGCAAGTAAATGATCAACTAAATTTATGTCCTTGAGAACAAAATTCCAATCTATAAGTTCATGCAAAGACTGATGATGGACATCGCCTAGCTCTTCACACCTAGACAGTATTGTTCTGTATAATTCAGTGTCTTTGCGGAAAGGTATTAAACAATGTTGAGGTGCAGAATGAATATTGACAACTTTGTCTAAGTATGAAAAGTTATCATACGATACTGCGTCTAGTCCCCAACTGATTTTTAATTCTCTGTGAGCATGATTTATTATGCTGGCAAGTCTTTCTACAGGTTCTCTGACCATTGAACAAAATGTTTGTGGCTGGTCTAGGTCAGGAGTTGCAGTGGGGAATGCCTCAAGCACAGGCATATTCAGTGTGTTTTGTATGCTTGTTTGGCATACTTTTGTAATACGAACTATCCATTTGCCCAGTATGGGATCTACGTCTAGTGGCCTGTGGCTGTAAAGTATTTCCGATTCTCGCGGCGTACTGCGATAATGGTCTACCATATGAGAAACAGTGGTAAACTGTTGTTGCAGTTGAGTAGACATTTAATCGTCTCTGCAATGAACTGGTACTCCATAGTGTTTAGAAAAGTCAATTGCTTCTTGTTCTGTGTTCACTATAGGTTGTCCTTTAATATTCAACGATGTGTTTACAATCATTGGACACCCAGTTGCATCATAAAAACGACTCAACAACCTAAACAACTCAGGGTGATCGAGTTGATTAACTGTTTGTACTCTGCTGGTTCCATCAGCATGTACAATAGCAGGAAACTCATCTGGCTTTTTGCATTTAGCAGTGTATTGCATGTAAGGAGCACTCAACATGTCTCCTGGCATTTCAAAATAATCTCTGGCATGATGTTGTAAAATCATAGGAGCAAAAGGTCTAAACTTTTGACGCTTCTTGATTACATTCATACGGTCTTTGATCTCTGCACCACGTGGGTCTGCACATAAACTTCTATTGCCCAATGCCCTAGGTCCATACTCTGCACGACCATTAGCAATACCAAATATTTCGCCATTTAATAGACTGTTTAATGCTTTGTCTACAGGGTACTTACCTGGAATCTCTGTGCCTAAATAGGGAGTAAATCGTTCTAGTCTGCGACCTGTGTGCTTGTGATAATGTAATGCGGCGGCTCCTAAACTGCTACCTGCATCACCTGGGTTAGGCATAATGTGTACTTTATCAAAGTAATCAAACAGTCTACTGTTTGCAACACAATTTAATGCTACGCCACCCATGTATACCAAGTTCTTAGAACCTGTTAACTTCTTTGCTTTCTCTGCATAAGCAAATATCTTATTCTCTACTACTGCTTGAGCACTTGCGGCCAAGTCATAGTCTAAACTGTAATGACCCCATTCATCTTTATTCTTTTGTATATGTCTATTGGTAATTTTCTGTTCTAATCCACGTTGTAGATTGCGTTTGGTTTTGAGACTGTTCTTGCCTTTGAACAATCTATTTTCTAAATTTTCTGTGTATGCAGGTTGCCCATAAGCGGCCATACCCATTAAGATATACTCATCTTCCATAGGCTTTAATCCTACATGAGATGTCATTGCACTGTAAAATAAACCTACAGAATTAGGAAACCAAATACTGTGCTTCTTCTTTAATTTATTGTTTTGCCAATGCCAGATAGTTGCTGTGTCAAACTCGCCTATGGCATCTATAACCATAACAGCACATTCATCAAAGTCGCTAGTCATAACACCAGCGGCGGCATGTGTTTCATGATGCCAATACTCTTTGATAGGTATGCCTGCTAGTTGTGGATAGAACTCTTTGATCCACTGCTTGGTATCTAGTTCTTTTAGTGCAGACCAATTGCCTGCATAGATATTTCTAGCACGTTTTGCCCATGACTTTTCGTGTAGTGCTATAACATCAGGTCGCCCATAACCTAATGCTTCAGAAACTATATTCTGATTGAGGAAAGCATCATTCTTTATTCTGCTGTATCTTTCTGCATGACCTGCAAATAAAATATTACCGTTGTCTATAACACTGATTGAAGCATCATGAAACTGGCTACTAATACCAAGTACTTTCATGTATTACCTATATATAAAAGGATCGCGTTTACGCAATTCCTCTATTTTCTTCTTGAGTTTTTCCTCGTCTGTTAAAGGAACATCTTCTCCTGTGATCGGCTTAACTTCCTCACCATCCTCGTCTATACCGCGATTGCCATCGCCGTTAAACTCTGTCATGTCCTGTTGTTTGTGCTTAAAATTCTTTTCGTCTTCAGTCATTGGGCATCTCCTGTGCTAATATTTATTTGGTAATTATTCCTAATTATAAATAATCCGGTTGCCGGATCTTAGCATTCTTGTGTATTCTTTTTGATTCTCTTCTGTTAGTGTGCCTGCATTGGCTTCTGGTAATTGATATATTTGAGTTGTTTCAAAGCAATGCTCTGCTAATTCTCCAGCGGCTCTTAACTGTGTTATCTGCCCTTGG
>JAAHTG010001913.1_pt1 | contig 12906 bp, 18 predicted proteins | sample 6116081 | NCBI WGS metagenome assembly JAAHTG01 (sample SAMN13939989, study PRJNA603662) | sponge metagenome | isolation source: marine sponge | host: Mycale hentscheli | place: New Zealand | collected 2005 | reverse complement strand
AGCTTTATCGTTATCTTTATGATAACGCTCATGTATATGCAAGTGGTCGTGAAGGGATGGTTGCAATCTATATCAATGAATATAGTTACCAATCCAACTTCCGTATTGATAAAGAAATCAACTGTATGGCACTCATACAGAAATTAATTGAATTAAAATAAAATGGAATACAAACAAGCTAATATCCCAGATTTTCAATTATCTTATTTTAATAGAAAAATCGAAATCCAAGATGAAGTTATTTTAGACAGTAATGGTCATGCTGATGATATTATGATGGAATGGGAACGTGAAATCATGAAAGATGCTGCTGCTATAATTTCTCATAATCAAGGAGATATTCTTAATGTAGGATTTGGAATGGGTATTATTGATTCTTATATTGAAGAACATAGACCTAGGACACATTGGATTATTGAAGGTCATCCTGAGGTTCAAAAGAAATTAATTGCTGATGGTTGGTTACAAAAACCTCATGTTAGATTAATTTTTAAACCTTGGCAAGAAGTAATTTATCATTTACCTAAATTTGATGGTATTTATTTTGATACTTGGGATGATGACCAAACTGAATTTGATGCCAATATCCATAATATCTTAAAAGAAGATGGCATATATTCCTTCTTTAACAACCCAGCTCAAGATGTAAGATATTGGGAAGAAGATAATTTTTATTTACTAGATAGACATACTAATGTTTTAAGTGATAATAACAATATTCAATTTGATCATAGAGAAATTTTAACTTCAATTCCCGAAGGTTTAGATTATTGGGCGTCAACAACAACAAAATATCACCACCCAATTATTACTAAAAAATGAAACAATTCCTAAAATTCCTTATAATTTGGATTAGCCAGAATATGGCTATACCTTTTTGGATGGTAGGACACGTTCATTTAAGTTTAAATGTATATCAAGACTTACACGAAATAATCGCTAGTGTAGGTATGAATATTATAGTAGCGATTGGATTTTATTTAGATTATAAACAAAACAAATAATAACATGGATCAACAACAAATGAACATCGACCTTAAAAATACAGAGTCGGTAGAACACGAAAATGGAAAAGTATGGACTCAAGGATTTATTATCCGTAAAGTCTCTAAATTTGTAGCAGGTACAGCCGAAGACGCTTACATGCCAATCCCAGTATTTTACGATGCTGTAAGCGGTGAAATTTTACAAGGTACACTACCTAAAGAGCTAAGAGATGAAGCAGGTGACAACCCTCTTCGAGTGGTTGAATGAGATAACTCTCTATAAAACACCTCCTGAAGAAATTTCGCAAGATTCATGGGATAAATGGAATTCTTACATGATACATAGATATGTATCTATGAATATAGATTATATTGATGTAGTAAACTATGTTCAAAAGGTTAATCCACAAAGTAAGAAACAAATTTATTCCATTTATCGCGAAATGTTACCTAAAAGAAAAGTTTATCTCAAGTACGTAAAAAATCAAAACAAAAGAAATTATCAAGAATTAGCTGAATATATTGCTGATTATCTAGAATGTAGTCTAGGTGAAGCTGATCAATATATTGATCTATTACAAGATATAGGTGTTAGAAGTATTTTATGGAAAATGGGAGTAGAAGAAGACGAAACTGAAAAGTTAATTAAAAAAGCAAAGATATGAGCAAATTAAGAGACATGCTTTTCACCTCAGCACATGCTGATAGGGCTAAAGCATTATTAACTTTAGAATTACTAGAAAAAAACCCAGCAGGTATTGGAGATCATTCAACAGAAGATTTTTATAAAAATGCTGAAGAAGCACTTGCTATGTTATCTGATGCTGATGAAAGATTAGAAACAATAGAAAAGTATTTAGATCAAAAACAAATAATTTAAATGGATAAATCAAATAAAAGTTCTGACCCCTTTGGTAACAGATGGGAAAACCACCCAGCAGCAGTAGAAAACCAAATACAAGAAGAAACAGTTAAATATGGTCCCACAGCTACAGAAATCGTTAAAAAAGAATATCCTCACATTTATGCTGGCTATATGGATATCGTGGAAGAGCAGTTGGAGCTATTTAGCCAAAAACACCTTGACTATGGTATGCATAACATTACTGCTGGTACTAGCCTTGCTACTAAAGATGAAAGGGAATTTGCTCTTACAGGACTATGGTATAGGATGAGTGATAAGATTAATCGCTGGAAGAATTTAATTATTTCATCACGTGTGCCTCAAAACGAAACACTTATTGATACCTTTCAAGATATTTGTAATTATAGCATTATTGCTCAATTAGTTGAGCGTGGGTTATGGAAAAAGTAAAATTAGTTATATTTGATTTAGATGGAGTTCTAGTTGAAGCTAAGAATCTTCATTATAAAGCTTTAAATAAAGCATTAGGAAAAAAACATTCTATTAGTTGGAAAGAACATTTGAGTAAATATGATGGTTTAAAAACTAATCAAAAACTCGAAATGTTAACCCAAGAAAAAGGTTTACCTGTTGAATTACATTCTCAAATTTGGGAAAATAAACAAAAATATACTTTAGAAGAACTTCGTAATTTAAACCCCAATCAAACCTTACAATCAGTAATGAATGCATTGGTTGAGGATGGGTATAAAATCTCAGTATGTTCCAACTCAATTAGAAAGACAGTGTTAACGGTACTTTCAAAGTTGGGTATTATGGAATTTATGGATTACATTATCTCAAACGAGGATGTGCAAAACTCCAAACCACATCCTGAGATGTATTGGAGAGCAATTTCAAAGATGGGATGTTTACCTGAAGAAACTTTAATTGTAGAAGATTCTCCCTATGGTTTATTAGCAGCTTCTAGAGCTAAAGCTCATATTTTAAGAGTTAAAAATCCATCAGAAGTAACCTATACAAATATATTTAAAAAATTAACTGAAATAGAAAAAGGAAATATTATGAAAATGCCTGCTTGGAAAGACGATAAATTAAATGTAATTATACCCATGGCTGGAGCTGGTTCTAGGTTTGCTCAAGCTGGATATTCATTCCCTAAACCACTAATTGATGTTAAGGGTAAACCCATGATTCAAGTTGTAGCTGAAATGCTTAATATTGAAGCTAATTATGTTTATGTAGTCCAAAAAGAACACAGAGCAAAATATAATTTAGATACCCTATTAAATCTAATCACCCCAGGATGTAAAATTGTAGAAACTGAGGGTGTAACTGAAGGAGCTGCTTGTACAGCACTATTAGCTAAAGAACATATTGATACAGATGCTCCACTTTTATTTGCTAATTCAGATCAACACATTGTATGGAATTCAACTGAATTTTTCTACAAAATGAATGAGACTGATGTAGATGGTGGTATTTTATGTTTTAAAGGTACTCACCCTAAATGGTCATTTGCTAAAGTAGATGAAAATAATAAAGTAGTAGAAGTAGCAGAGAAAAACCCAATTTCAGATAATGCCACAGTAGGAATGTATTACTGGAAGCGTGGTTCCGATTTTGTAAAGTATGCTGAACAAATGATTGAAAAAGACATTCGTGTAAATAATGAATTTTATGTTTGTCCCGTATACAATGAAGCTATCCAAGATGATAAACATATTTCATGTTTTATGATTGAAAAAGATGATATGTGGGGGTTAGGTACACCTGAAGAATTAACATATTACTTAGAAAATTTTAAATGAAAGTAGCATTTGTATTTTCGGGAATTATTAAAGAACTAAATAAAACTACAGAAATTTTTCAAAAAAAGATTGAAGAATTTAATGCTGATGTTTATGCTAGTTTTTGGGATATAGAAAATCCCGAAGAAGGAGATACAATTGAAAATTTTAAAAATACCTTTAACCCAAATCAACTTGAAATTGAAAGTTGGGATGCTTGGAAAAAATCAACCTGGGATATAATCAAATCAGAAGTTCAACCTCCTACAGATTTATTTCACACTGGACAAGAAGCTACTAATAATGGAAATCATTTTGCTATGTGGTATAAAATTTGGAGAGCTAATATGCTCACTAAATTAAACCCAGAACAATATGATGTTATAGTAAGATTAAGAACAGATTTAATTTTAAGTGATTGGTTTACACCAAAAGTAAATGAATTTTTAAATATACCTCATGGTACAGTTTACATCCAGAATTGGTTAAATTGTTATGGTCCTCATGATTTTATAGCATATGCTAATTCAGATATAATGGATAAGTATAGTAGCATTTATACTTATATTACTAGATATCTTAAAGAAGGAGTTTATATATACACTCCTGAAAATGTATTAAGACATCATTTAGGCCAATTTGATGTTCAAATTAGGTATTATGGAGATAGAATTTTATTACGTGATGGTGGTAATATAGGTAGGGATAATCCTACTGAAGGAGATATTTACGTTCCTTCAATAAGATATAGTAAAGAAAAACAAGATTCAAATAAAACATTTTATAAATCTAGAATATAATGGATATTTTAAAAAGCAAAAACATGATTGGAGGTTGGTTTGTGGGTGATTTTGAACCTACAGCTTATAAAACCAAAGACTTTGAAGTAAGTTATAAAACCCACCCACAAGGAGAAATATGGGATAATCATTATCATAAAATAGCTACAGAAATTAATTATCTTATTAGAGGAAAAATGAAGTTAAGCGGGACTACCTTAGAAGAAGGTGATATATTTATACTACACCCGGGAGAAGTAGCTGTTCCCGAATTTTTGACTGATTGTGAATTAGTAGTAGTTAAAACACCTAGTGTAAAAGGAGATAAATATATAGTATAATATGGTTTCAATATTTAAAAATCATTCTGAAATTAGTTCTAAAAAATATTTTTTTGTAGACTATTATTTAGAATCTTCAACAACTTTAAGAGATGCTGCTTGGCAATTAGCTATTGGTCAAAGTGTAGGTAATCCTAATGTTAGAAATAGTTGGGAAACCGACGAATTATTTAAAAATCATTCATGTCTTATTATAGGTGATGAAAATGAATTAAACCAACTTAAATCCGGTTTAGTTACCATAGCTTTTCCAACAATTAATATTAATTGGAAAACAGATGGAATTGCCCACTTAATGGTTAATATTATGGGTGGTCAGCTTGATATTAATATCATTGAAAAATGTCATATTAAAGCAATTAATTTTCCTCAACACGTAAAAGACCAATTCTTAGGTCCTAAATTCGGTATTGACGGAATTAGAGAGTATACTAAGTCTTATGATAAACCTTTATTTGGTTCTATTATTAAACCTAAAACAGGTATTACACCACAAGTATTACTTGAAATGGTAAAAGAATTAGTTGAAGGTGGGGTGAATTTTATTAAAGAAGATGAAATACTGTCAGATCCTTCATTCTGTCCTATTGAGGAAAGAGTTCCACTTGTTATGGATTACCTAAAAGACAAAAATGTAATTTATTGTGTTTCAATCCATTCAGATTATCCTTACATTTTAGATAGAGTAAAACAAGTATACGAATTAGGTGGTAATGGTGTTCATGTTAATTTTTGGTGTGGGTTAGGAGTATATAAAGCAATCCGTGAATTAGACTTACCTATTTTTGTTCATTTCCAAAAAAGTGGGGATAAAATTTTAACTAATCGTAACCATGATTTCCATATTGATTGGACTGTAATATGCCAGTTAGCAGGTATGATGGGAGTTGATTTTATCCATGCTGGTATGATTGGTGGTTATTACAAATATCCTGAAGATGAAACGATTGATGCGGTTAAAATTTTAAATCAACACAATGTCATGCCTGCTTTAAGTTGTGGGTTTAATCCAAGTATTACCCAAGAAGTAACCGACAAAGTTGGTATTAATTATATGGCAAATGTTGGAGGACATATCCATGGTCACCTAGAAGGAACTAAAGCAGGAGCTTTAGCTATGAGGAATAGTATAGATAATTTAAATTTATAAAATGGGAGATTATCTAAATTTTCTAGAAGTAGGAACATCGAATTTTAACACTATTATTGGAGACTGCCCCGATGACTACATGGGTATATCAATAGAACCTTTAAAGTTTTATTTAGATGATCTTCCTTCAAAACCTCATGTTAAAAAACTAGCAGTAGCTCTAGTCCCAGAACCTATTTCTCATATAGATATATACTATATTCACCCCGAAAAAATAAATAATCCCGAAAATAAAATTCATGGATTTATGAAAGGGTGTAATAGTGTTAGTAAACCTCATGAGTTTCATTTAAGTTATAATGAAAATAGTACAGGGTGGGTAGAAGAAGGTACTGTAATTAGAAATTTAGTTGAGGAAGGTTTAGTAAGTACTGATAAAGTTTTAGCTTTAACTTTTGAACAAGTAATGAAAATTTATAATATTGATTATATAGATTATATTAAACTTGATACTGAAGGGTTAGATGCTGATTTAATTCAATCTATGTTAGATTATTATGAAAAAACAAAACTTAATTTACCAAAAACCTTTGAATTTGAAACTAATAGACATAATAATAAAGAATCTCTTAATAATTTAGCAAATAGATTAATTTCTTTAAATTATCAACTTCAAATAGGAGATTCTTATTATAATACATTTAAAGAATTTAACGGGGAATTTGAATTTGATTGTATTGCAACCCTCAATGATTAATAAAATGAAAGACAAATTAGTTGAAAAGTATCTTACTAGAGAAGTTAGAACTTTTAATTCTGAAATTGATAATACTGATATTCCTTTAGATCCTCAAGCATTTCGTAAATACCGAGGTGCTGAATTCACTACTGATAATCAAAGATCTCTCTTAAACGAAATACTAAAAGTAAAAAGTAAAACTAATACTATTGTAGAAATTGGGGTTGCTCGTTTAGTAAACAAACAGCACGATCCCTTATATGGTGGAGTAATATCTGAAAGTGAAATTCCATTTGATATGAGCTCAACAAGTATATTTTTGCGTAGTAAAAATGATTCTACTAAATATTTAGGTATTGATATTGAGGATAAAACATATCTAGAATCGTTCAAACCTAATATTTATACTTTACAAGCTAAAAGTGAGGATTTTGAAGTAGTATCTAATAAACTTAAAGAAGTAGGAATTGAACAAATCGATTTTCTATTCATTGATGGGTGGCATTCGATTAACCAAGTATTAGATGAACTTTGGTATTTACAATTTATGAAACCTGGAGGTGTAATAGGATTCCACGATATAAACTACCACCCAGGACCTAAAGAAATATTTGGGGCATTAAACCCTGATATATTTGAAATTATTAATTATAATACTCCGGATTGGGGTATTGGATTTGCTAAAATTAAATGAAATTAATATCACACAGAGGCAATTTAGAAGGCCCTAACCCAGAACGTGAAAACCACCCTGACTATATTATGGAAGCTATCAAAGCTGGGTATGATGTAGAAATTGATATTTGGTTTAAAGAAGGAAAGTTTTATTTAGGACATGATGAACCTCAATATCTATTCCCATATGATTTATTAAATGGATACCATAATAAACTTTGGATTCATTGTAAAGATATGGAATCTTTATCTAATTTAAATGAATTAGATAGTGGGGGTTCTAAATTAAATTATTTTTCTCATGAAAATGACCTTGGAGTTCTAACTTCTCGTGGGTATATTTGGTCAGCAAATGTTTATAAACGAGGTATTTTAGTAATGCCTGAACTGTTTAATAAAGAACCAAACGAGGACACATTAGGTGTCTGTAGTGATTATATAATAAAATACAAAAAATAAATTATGTTTAGTCCAGAAAACAAAATTCCTCTATTTAAGGTATTTATGGCAGATACTGCTGCTGAAGAAGTATCTAAAGTTCTTAATAGTGGTTATATTGGTCAAGGTCCTAAAGTTGATACTTTTGAGGAGAATTTACAAAAATATTTTGACCATGATTATATTCAAACGGTTAATGCAGGTACTTCAGCTCTTCATTTAGCCTTACATTTATTGAAAAAACCTGCTATTCATAAACAAAATTTTGATGGTGTAGCTTTTTGGGATCAAAAATGGCCTGGTTTAGAACCTGGAGATGAAGTGTTAGCAACCGCTATGACTTGTACAGCCTCAAATTGGCCTGTACTTGCTAATGGTTTAAAACTAAAATGGGTTGACATTGACCCAGATACCCTTAATATGGATCTTGATGATCTAGCTCGAAAAATCACACCTAAAACAAAAGTAATTATGTTGGTTCACTGGGGTGGGTATCCTAATGATTTAGATCGGGTAAAACAAATACAAGATAAAGCATATAAAATGTATGGATTTAGACCAGCTGTAATCGAAGATGGAGCCCATTCATTTGGTTCAGAATATAAAGGCAAACGAATTGGAAATCATGGTAATTTAACTATGTTTTCTCTTCAAGCTATCAAACATATTACTTCAATAGATGGTGGTATTTTAAGTTCACCCCATAAAGAATTACATAAAAGAGGTAAATTAATTCGTTGGTATGGAATTGATAGAGATGGTGATAGAAAAGATTTCCGTTGTGAAGCTGATATTGAAGAATGGGGTTATAAATTCCACATGAATGATGTTTGTGCTACTGTAGGTATTGAAAATTTAAAGCATGCTGATAATATTATTTCTAAACATAAAGAAAATGCTGCATACTATGATAAGCATTTACAAAATATAGATAAAGTCACCTTACTAAAACGTGAACCAGGATTTGACTCAGCATTTTGGATTTATTCGTTAAAAGTAGAAGATAGAGATAAATTTTATAAGTATATGGATAAATGTGGTATTGCTGTATCTCAAGTTCACGAACGTAATGATAAACATACTTGTGTTAGAGAATTCCAAGCAAACCTCCCAGCTTTAGATGTTACAATTAATAAAATTGTTTCAATTCCTGTAGGTTGGTGGGTAACAGATGAAGAAAGAGAATATATTGTTGAATGTATTAAAAAAGGATGGTAATGAATAATAAAATCTTTATAGGAGGATTTGGAGGAGTAGGAAGTAGATTACTTTCTGAAATTTTTGAAAAAATGGGTTTGTATGCTGGAAGAGATAAGTCTAATGACTTTTATGATTTTTATGGAAACCGTTTTGCCGATTTATTTTTAGCAAATTACCATAGAGATAAAAGCTTTAAAAAAATATTCAACCTAATAGATCCAGTATTAACCACAAAACCTAATTTTGCAGTTAAACATGGTCAATTTATGTATATGTTTGATGAACTTAAAGCTCATTATCCCAATTCTAAAAATATCTATATAATGCGTAATCCTGTTGACGCTGCTTTAAAAACACAATATATCCCCCATCTACAATATGGTGGTCATGTGCATGATATTTTTGATAAAAAAGTACAATTCTATATAGATGAATCTATAAAAGCAATTGAAAAAGCTGATTTAACAATTAAATTTGAAGATTTATGTTTTGATTTAGAAAATGAATTAGTTAAAATAAAACAATTTTTAGGTAATCCAAACCTTGCATCTCCTAACATTGAAATTAAAGTCCCAAGAAGTATAGGTAGTGGTAAAGAATATTATAATAAATTTAATCTAAAAGAATTAGGATATTAATATGCAAAATCAAAATTATGATTACATAGTATCTTTTTATTTACGAGAACGTCGCTCCTCTAATTATAGTAAAAACACACAAAAAGATAAGTTTTTTTTACTTAAAAGGCATTTAAAGTTTTTAGAAACAAATACTTTAAAAGGTTTAAACCAAGTTTATTTTGTATTTAATGTAGATTATGTTGAAAGGTTTGATCAAAACTTAGTAAAAGAAATTACCGATAAATGTAATGTAGATATTAATTTAATTTTTAGAGAAAATAAAGGTTTATCTTATGGAGCTTGGAATCACACATTAATAGAAAATTTAAAAGCTAAAAGACAAGCTAAATATGCTTTTTTATGTGAAGATGATTATATACCTACAAATTCTAATTTTGCATTACCTTTTTTAAAAAAATTCCAAGAAAAACCTAATATTGGGTATGTAGCCCAACTTGTACTAGGATTTGGACATGATAATACACGTCATGCCGCTATCAGTAATGGATTTATTAACTGTGAATTAGCACAAAAAGTTTATAAAACCCATAATAAATTATTCGCTATAAAAGATCTTGGTCCTCGAGAAAATAATCCTTATAATACAGGAGTACATAATCAAATTCACTTTTTAGACAATCTTACAAGAGAAAATTATACTATAGAAGATATATCCGAAGATTACTGTCAACCTTTTTATGAATTAAGAGTTGAAGATATTGAACTGTATGGGAATGATGAAGGTGAAATATTAATAGAACCAATTTTATCACCTTTACACTTAACCCCTTTAACTAAAAAAGATTTGCCTTTTTTATTAGAAGTAAGAAATGATGAAACTACTCGTAAATTTTTAGGTAATAATTCGGAATTTACATTAAAAGAATGTGAAAAGTGGTTTAAGAATTTAGAAGCAGAATGGTTTATTATTAATTATGAAGACAAATCTGTAGGATATATGAGAACTACCCCTAATGGGGAAGTTGGTTTAGATATTCACCCTAAACATAGAAGAAACGGATACGCTCGCCAGGCTTATAAAGAATATCTTAAATATAAACGTTTTGCTACTCTATGGGTATTTGAAGATAATTTTGCTAAATCTTTATATGAAGAATTAGGATTTAAACCAACAGGTAATATAGGAGAAATAAGAAAAAGAAAATATATTCAAATGTTTTATTACAATCCTAATAAAATGCATCAATCAACTGAAGCTAAACCTATTGAAAAAAAGAAAGAAAAGAAAGTAATACCTAGTAATACCCATGTACGAAGAGCACAAAGATAGTAAAATATTAATTTTATTATTTTATTATAATAGACCACAAATGGTTCAAAATGCTTTAAAAAGCATAAATAAAAGTACTTATACTAACTTTACAATAGCTTTTATTGATGATGGAAGTAAATCCCCAGGTCGCCCTATTGTAGAACAAACCCTTAAACCTGAGTTATTAGATAAAGTTATATTTTATAATACTGAGAATACTATTGAACAAAAACTTCAACAAGGAGGTAGTATTTTTGGTAAACTAGCAAACCAAGCAATTAAAGATACAAATTGTGATTTAGCAATAATGTTATGTGATGACGATGCATTAACCCCTGGGTATTTAGAATATCTTAATGAATATTTTAAACTAAACGTAAAAGTTAATTATTGTTATAGTAAAGTTTTATTTTATAATCCAACATTAGAAGATTATACTAAAAGTAAAAATACTACAGATTATAAACATAAAGGAACTACTTATGAATTAAATCAGCATGCTAAACCTATAAACCCATATTGTAAAGTTGATTCATCACAAGTAGCATGGAGGATTAAATGTAATTTAGAATCTAATATTTGGTTTCCTTACCCACAAACCCGAAATTTAGATGCTTCCTTATATAAAGAATTATTTAGTAAATATGGGTTGTGTTATCCTACTCACTTTTATGGGCAATGTAAAGGTACATTTGGAGACCAACTAGGAAATCGTTATATTGATAACCAAAATGAGTTTAAAGTAAATGAAACCTAAAGTTTGTTACGTAGTTAATTTTTATTTAGGAGAAAGAAGATCAGAAGTAAAACCTCACATTGAAGATAGGTTATTATTTTTAAAACACCAAATTCTTACCCTTTCTCAATATAAACATAATTTAACTAAAATTATATTTAATTTTAATCTAAGGGAAGAAGATATTTCATATGTAAATGAGATTACTGAACTAACCCCTAAACAAATTCAAACAACCCCTGTTGAAATTATTTTTAGACAAAATAAAGGATTTTCATATGGTGCTTGGAATAATGCTTTTGTTAAGTATCGAGACAAATTTGATTATTATATTTTTAATGAAGATGATTACTTTTTAGTTGATGATAATTTTGATGATTATCTAGTTAACTCTTTTAATAAGTATAAAAATTGTGGATATTTTTGTGGTGTGGCATATGAAAAAGATTATTATCCTACTCATGCAGCTAATTGTTTTGGTATTACATCATCTAAAATATTAAATAAAATATATTCGAAACATGGTAAATTACCTGGAGAAATGGATTCTTATCCTGAAATGGGACAGTTAGATCATTCTAAAGCCTATACTGATCTTGGGTATGAATTTTATGATGTTAGAGATACTTACAAAGTATTCCACTCAGTAGGTGGGGGAGATTCAACTTTTATTCAAGTATATTTTGCTTGGAATAATAAACACCTTATCTTACCAGCAAGAGTACATTTTAAATTACATTTTGATTTTACACAACCAGGCGATGAACAATTTACCCTTTTAGGTTTAAATAATAAGTATGGCTAAGAAAAAATCACCACAAATAGTTAGAGAAATACAAAAAAATCCCCCAGAACCGGTGAATTTTGCGTTTGAAAAGAATATTTCATACTCTCAACTATCTATGTATACTCAATGCCCTAAAAAATGGGCTTTACAATACAGAGATGGACATAAAATAAGGGAACAAAGCATCCACATGACTTTTGGAACAGCATTACATGAGACATTACAAATGTATCTTGATGTTATGTATAACCAGAGTGCAGTGAAAGCTGACGAGTTAGATTTAGAAACAGATTTTGAAACCAGATTAAGAGATTGTTATGCAGACGCTTATAAACAAAATAAAGGAGAGCATTTTACTGACGCCCAAACACTTCGAGAATTCTATTCCGACGGTGTTGAAATTATAAATTACCTTAGAAAAAATAGACGTAAATATTTTTCTAAACGTGGTTGGTGGTTAGTAGGTTGTGAGATACCAATTGTATTGGCGCCTAATCCGCATTTACCACGCGTTAAATACATGGGCTTCCTTGATGTCGTGATGTATAATGAGACAACAAATAAATTCATTATAATCGACATAAAAA
>JAAHTG010001116.1_pt2 | contig 12922 bp, 34 predicted proteins | sample 6116081 | NCBI WGS metagenome assembly JAAHTG01 (sample SAMN13939989, study PRJNA603662) | sponge metagenome | isolation source: marine sponge | host: Mycale hentscheli | place: New Zealand | collected 2005 | reverse complement strand
AATAGTTAGTAATAGGCTCAACGTACAGTTTGGTCTTCTTCATCACCTAATTATAAGAGAGTTCCTTATTCAAAGTCACACGCGACAAAGAGCTCCTCTCTGAAGACTCTGTTAACTGTCTTCCAGAATCCAGGAAAGTCTTTCTTCTTAAGAGCTTTACGATCGATAATCTTAAATGCATCATGATCATATGTATAGTTCCTAATCTTACGAGAGATTCTCTCCGCTGATGTGAACAGCACACCAGAGACAGAACCATCACCTGCATTAACAACACCCTCACTGAAGAACCCTTCACCATAGAACGTCGCTAAGTCTCCATCAAACTCTCCTCTTGAGACAAACTTAGACTGAATCAACCATTTGTCCCCAACATTGTTTGTACCTTCGAAATCCCATCCCTTCTGATCATGAGGAGCGAACTGCACATCAAAGGCCCCTTCATGAAACTCATTGAAATAAATCTTAGTAAAGATCTCAAATAGATCACCTTTGATTTTATTCGAACAATCTCGCTTAGTCATCTGCCGACTTTTATCAGCGTAGTGCTCCACATTAAGCACTTCCGTTTCATCAGCAAACACTCTTATAGACTCAACAAACTGGTCGATTGAGTTTACCTCACACAACGTTTTGAATGCTGCATTAACAGCCTCTTTATCCGAACCATCGTTCAGACAATCATCAGCGAATATCATCAATGATGATACAATATCTTCTTTAATCTCTAATACTCTGCTCATAGCTTAAAATAAATTCTTTTTATCTAAGCTAATTATATCAGAGTTCCTTATTGGAGCTACCGTAAAGTTTTGTGTAGTGTACAATACATTCTGTCCGCTCTTCTGGATCATCAAAGCTCAACTTGAATGTTTGGTTAGACCATTCTTCATCATCATGCTCTCTAATCAACACTGACACTCTTAATACAAACTCTCCTTCAACTGGAGCTCCCGTATCCCATTCTTCAAACCTTAAGTCTTTAATCTCTTTCATACCTAATTATAACAGAGTTCCTTTTAAAAGCTTCTTAATTAGTCTACGTTGCTTGCTTATTACCTTACGAGACTTCTTATATTGACCACAGACAATACGAAGCCGCTCATTTAGTAGAGCAAGCTCCTTCTCTTGATCAGCAATAGTTTGAATAAAGCTCGCCCTCGTTGCTAACCTCTTCGTAATAGCACGTTTCAATTTGTTTACCGTCTTTATCATATTCGTAGTTCCACTCTTGAATTAGACCATCTTCCTCTCGTCGACGAAATATAACTCTACCCTCGTCATCTAGATCAACTGTATCATTCTCGGTCATATCTAATTATATGCGAGTTCCTTTTAGATGATGTAGCATTGACTCCCCCCGACGCAGAGAACATCCCCTTGATCAACTCCACTTAGTGAGAATTGATTTCTAATATCTAACTGGTCTTGATCGATGTCCCAGACCTCTCGGTCGAGAGCGTTTCTAAACCATAAATGACCTCTATCTCGTAGGTCAGGGTTAATATCGATCACCCATTTGAGCTCAACCTTTTGCTTACGAACAGCCTTGTATAGCTTAAGCTTCATCGTCTAAACTTTGAGTCAAGAACAACAAAAGCACGTCTAATAAGTTTATTGAGTGCCTCTTTATCCTCTACATCATTAAAAGCAGCATGCTCATTAAGAGTGTAGTTGCCTGATCCAACAGTGAAGTCAGCTATCTCTTGACCGTCTTCAGTGATATAATATCGAGTCTGTAACTCACTCATACCAAACTTGAACCGACCTTTACCTTCTGTGAGAATAACTTTCATCCTATATATTTACTTACAGCCGCTTATAAAACCACTACTTATCTCCCTGATCATCAGTCATTTGCTGATCAAGATACTTGAGGAATGATTCAATATCATCCATGTCCTTCTGCTCAATCTTTTCGAGCTTGGAATAAGCTTCCTCTGTATAGATTGCTCCAGTTACCTCACGCTTGAGATCTCTAAGAGCGCTATCAACAACAGCGAAATAATCTTCAAGGTAAGCAACAAGGCCTTCAGCTACTGTTAACTTCTCATCAATACAATAGTCGAGGACTACTTCAGGAACGGTTGATTTATGTTTTCTTGGCATACCTAATTATACTAGAGTTCCTTATCAGCTTTCTGATTCTTAAGAATCCACTTAACTAATGTTGATGATCCCCATCCCTTGAATGGTGCCGGCAGAGGCTTACGATCTCTTGTCTGTTTTAGTGGTGGGTTGCCCCAATGCTTAGGATAGAGACGAGTAGCAGTAATTACAACTGGGTCAAGTACCTCAATATTTTCACTAGGTACAGAAACTACATTAGGCTTCTTCTTATCTGCTGATGTACATACTGCTAAGAGTAATACAGATGCTGTTATTAGTATTGCTTTCATCATCTAATTAGCTTTGTATTGATAACTGCTGGTCGCTTAAATTTCTCTTTCTTTACTTTATTAACACTATTAAACATCTTCATGATAAAGGTATGTACAGTTAAGAATACTGTTACGGTTAATATTACTCCAATTGTGTTCATGATAAAAATAGAAGGCTTTCGGCTACTTCTTTGATAGCTGCTTTCTGAAACTTAAGCTTGTACTCGCAGTCCTTAATGTTAACTGGCTTACACCAAGATTTATGTTTGTTGTTCTCTACATAGCGAACAACCTCTTCCAACTCTTTGAGAGTCTCATTGACCATCTTAATGAGGTCGTCTTGTTCATCGTGCGTCATATTAAATGCTAGCGATAAATTTAAAAGCTTTTGCTGCTACGAACAACACACCGGTTAATACTGCAATAAGTGTTAATCTAATTCTAATTTCTGTTTTCATTTTATCTTTTAGTTCTATATTTAAGAATGGCAATGACGAAGAAGATGCTGAACGAACCACCAAGCAAGCAATTGATAACCATCGCAAGCTTGAAGCCAATATAAAACTGATAGGTAAAGAGGCTCGTGTAAGCAAGAACAGAGAGAGCAAACATGTTCAATGATAGATCATCTACCTTCTTTGTCTTAAGAGTCTTAATGAACTGAGGAATGTAGCTAGCGCAGAAGATTCCTGCATATACAAACCCAGCATAGTATCCAATTGTCTCTAGAATTGTCATCTATTTAAGTAGTCCTAAACTCTTGAGCATTTCAAGCTCACTTGAGCTCACAATCACATCACCCTTCTTCTTCTCAGACGGACGTTTACCATCTAACTTCTCATCCCATTCAATTGGAAGTGACTCAAGGAAGTAATCTCTTCCGAGAGTTGTTGCTTTGTTTTTTTCCATACCTAATTATACGAGAGTTCCTTATGGATATCAACTGGTATAATTAGGATTTTAGATAATATTTGAATGATATTGTGCTTTGAGCTGATTAAGGTAATCATTAATTTCTTTAAAGGTACCTCTAATCACTTGCATAGCTGTATCATTCTCAATACCAGTTATGGCTCCATCACCATTCCAGTCATAATAGAACATAAGAGTTTTAGCATTATCAGTAAGGTACTGATTAAGCTCTGTCATATCAATGCTCCAGCTACCATCTGCATCATACTTGTTTTCAATCTCATCGATATCGATAGTCTTAGGCCAACTAGTTGCTGTAGTCTCTACAATACTTTTATAGTAATCACCCACCTGTGCAATGTACTTTGTAGCACGAACTTCTTCTTTAATAGAAACTACACCATCTCTATTTGTATCGAATACTTTAATCCAATCACCATTTACTCTAACCTTAGCAACCTGCTTAGCCCATTCATCATCTGTAACAAAGCCACTTGCATCTTCATCAGCACTAGTAATCCATCCTGACCCTTGCTGGAAGCGCGATCTAACAGCCTTAACGTACGTGTAGTATTCAAGAGTACTTATTGAACTATCACCATTAACATCAAAGTCAATGATGTCTGGCATGAGAGAGAACCAATCAGAAATGTTCTTAACACCTCCGAGTGTGTTAGGCTCTTGTTCTTCTTGCACTATATCGATTCTATCAATAACCATCTTAGGTGTTGTATTGATAATAGCACATGCACAAACTGAAAGGGCAACAAACAACGCGAAGAACTTTTTAATGGCCATCTAATTATTTAGGCATGACCCTGCCTTTTGCTACAAAGCTACTCGAACTCTTTTCTATCATCCATCTCTGGACGTTTGTCTTGATTATCAATCAACCCCATAATATTCCAAAGAGCAGCACCGAGATGGTCTTCTGACTCATCTCCAGTCCAGTATGCCATCATATGTCTCATAGCTGAATCATACAGCACAGAGTTCTTCATACCAAGCTTCCAGTTATTCTCTCCATAAGCTTCAGCACCTGCAAGGTATCTCTGCATTACATCATACAATGCCTTATGAGGTACTAAGCTCATACGAGGCTTACCTTCAGCAGAGTCTCTTTGAGCTCCTGTATCAAACTGTCTAGCTGGGCCTGTTTTCTTTACTGACATTATTTAAAGGCAGGCTTATATTTCTCTTCAAAGACATCAGTAGGTACCTGGAAGGTTTCTAAGGCTTCACTCATGACAGTAATCTGAACAGTATTAGAATCAAACTTAATCCACTCAATAACATCACCATCGTAAAGATCAAACACATTATCACCTATAATATGTTTTGTAAGCTCATCCTTTCCCATCTTCTTCTCAAAGATCTTATCGTAGTTGCTATTATAGGATGCGTAGTCAGATGTACGCTGCTTAGAACCCTTGCCACCATGCCATTTCATACTCATATTATACTCTACTTAAGTTTGTAATCAACTCTTTAATCTCCAAATGAGCTCATTTCAGCCCATTGCGCATTACCATACACTAGAATGTCCCGCTCAAGCTTAGAGAGGTATGGAGCATACCCCCAAACGTCTCCTGACTGCCATTGAGCATAGATCCATTGCTTGAAGTTTCTACTCTCAAGAACCTTAAGCGTCTTCTTCTTATTCTTTATAAGATAGTAGTAGATAGCTCTATCAGATTCCTCAAGAATCTCAGGTGAGAAGCCATCAACAGTTAGAGTATAGACACCATCAGTCAGATCAAGCTCCCAGCTTCTATTGTATGTAGGAGCACAATCACCTACACGCTCTTTAGTCTCAAAGTTGAATGATTTTATTACCATGCGAAGTAGTGGGCTTGAGGTGAGTTGTAGTTATCGCTCTTAGCTTTACGAGCAAGCAGCTTATGATCTTTGAGAATCTCTTCTTCAATCATCATCTCTTCTTTGAAGTCTTTCATCTCTTGACGGGAAAGGTCATGACGTTCAGCATACTCTAAGTCACTCTCAGTAAGGAATAACTTACGTTCACGTTTAGGAGCACTCGCTAGAGCATCTCCTGGTTTAAGATAACCAAGCTCAATAAGATCTTCTCTTGTTGGGTTCATACTATTATTATATTGGAGTTCCTTATACGTTAGCCTCAACCTTATCCAGAATAGACTTATTAAGCTCTTTATCACCATCCTGCATATTTGTCATCCATCCCGTTAACTGAAAAGCTCCACGTAGAATCAATCTCGTACCATTATCTGACTTACGAATTGAATATGGGTAGAAGTCACACTTGTTATGTTTCTTGGTTGTAATCTTAATACACTCCTGAATATAAGCTTTAATATCTTCACCCTCCTTAATAGGTTCTACCGTCTTAAAAGACGTAGCCCATACTGTCATCGGTTTGTTACCATCTGCAGATTCGAATAAGCATCCCGGCTCAGGCATGTATTGATTATATCCAAGCTCTTCACTAGCTTCTATTAGAAGGTCGTAAAGTTCGCTATCTTTAAGTTTAATTGTATTCATTCTATAAGTCTTTCCAGTTAGTAATAATATCTGATGGTGAGTTAGCCTCTAAGTTATTAGCAAGCTTCTGAATCAAAGGTCTCATCTCATCAAGCTCCTCTACAAGACGTTGAGCGTAACGAGCATCAGTCTGAGAGAAATCCTGCACATCATTCATAAGTAGAGCCTCTTGTAAGTCTTGCATAAAGAAGAATGCATCCTTAACGTAATGACCACTTACCATCCTACGGGCGTGTTTATCTTTTCTAGCTGCCATACCTAATTATATTATAGTTCCTTTCGGAGATTATCAACGTACTCTTTTACATGAGCTTCAAATGCATCTGCTTCATCCTTCTCAGTAAAGAAGTAAACATCTGGTCCATCTGTCTTAAAGCGTACTCGCCATAGACCCTTTACATTAGCTCTAATCCATCCCTTCCAAGAGACTTTATGATCAACAGATACCTTATGCATTACGAGCAGATATTCTTACTAAAGTTCTTAACAGCACTACGAGCACCTTTCGGGCAGAACCTATCCTTATTCTCACGCCAGGTCTCAGCAGACATAATCTCAATCTCCGCTCCAACCTTACCGGTATAGACCATACGACCTTTAGGGGGCTCTACAGGGTTCTCATTAGCACATCTAATACAATTGCTAAAGCCAGCCTCAACACGAGCAGGTCTAACAAGACAACCACAAACACAATATACAATCTTCATTAAGAAAAGAATTTTACAACGATTAAAGTAGCACTCAAAATTACAACACTAACACTAACGATGATAATAATATCAACAATTGCTTCTATAATACTTTTATGTTCCATACTCTTATTATATCAGAGTTCCTTATGCAGTCAGCTCTTTAAGCTCTTCATACATCTTCGCAGGAGCTTTACCTCCGTACTTGTACTCCCATCCGGTAATATATTCGATGAGATACTTGATCCTATTCGCTTTTTGATGTTCTGTCATACCTAATTATATCAGAGTTCCTTATTGCTGACGTCTCTTATTAAGGCTGTACCACGATGCTTTGAGACGGCCTTCCACAAAGGGGAGGTGGGCCAATCCAAACTTTTCACAACGCTTTACACGCCTACCTAGCTCGAAAGGTTCAACACCAGATCTAACTACAATAACAGTATAATTAAATTTTGATGGCATAGACTCATCTGATACATCACCAGCCATATACATCAAGTGTTTCATTAGCTCTTTAGTATGCTGAACCCTCTTCTGAAGTAAGTTCCAGGTATGTAACTCAGGTGGATTATCATCACCAGCTTTCCAAATACTTGCCTCATAATTCTTAAGCCAAATTTTATCATCACTGGGAACAGTAAGGGTAGCTTCAATCTCATAACCAAAGTCAGCATCACCTTTCTTCTTAATAACTAAACTTTCGTAATATTTGAGACCTTCACCAGGGAGACCTTTTGGTACTTTCTGCTGCATAAATTCACCAATATCTGGCTTATCAAAATACAAAATAGTACCTCCGTTGCGTTTATTTATAATCTTGTTCTGTAAGATAATTTTTACAGCTTCCTTATTTTCTTCAAAGAATGCCAAATCTCTAGCAAGTCGCTCTTCTCTACCAGCATCCCATGCTCGTTGTTCAGGTGTATCTTTTACTTTAAAACCAATCTCGTCTGAGTTAGATACATTGCATGATGTAAATAAGATCAAAGAGCCAACTGCGATAAATTGCTTACTTTTCATTAAGTTAATTATATTAGAGTTCCTATTAAATCTCACGAATGTCGGTAAGTTTGATGGTATGAGTGATTGAAGATTCTGCTTTCCTACGCATCATATCTACCTCAACGTTGAATTTCACAGCTGCCTCATTGATAAGTGTGTGCAGCTCCTCACGAGAAGGAGGTGAGTTTAGGAGGTTGTTTTTAATCCAACTCAATCCGTCATCTTGTGCTTTATTTTCTTTCATACCTAATTATATCGGAGTTCCTTATGAGTGGTGCGCTCGGTGGGACTCGAACCCACACTCAATCGATTATGAGTCGACTGCTTTAACCGTTAAGCTACAAGCGCGAAAATTGATAGGGTGACTCCTGAGGCCACGTTGGGTGGGCCGGATGTGCCTCAGGAGTCGGAACAAGAGTCTCGACCTGCAAGACAATCATTCAAAAGGAGAGCACTGTCGGTCTTGGCTGCGACCAGGTTGAAAGAAAAACGCCTCAGATGTTCCCTCGACCGACAGTGCAAAGTGTCTAAAATTGATTACCGTTATCCATCATCCAATAAGAGATCTCAGTGTGAAAATCTTTCTCTGTGAGGAACTCCCTTACTCGAATAAGTCCAACGGGTCGTACCGCTTCACTGCCTTCGAACACTTCGATGACACGATTAACTTTATCGAGCTTGAATAGAAAATTATTTACTTTTGCTTCCATTACTTCTTCTTTTTTAAAATTACGTAGTCGATTAACTCTTGGTATGACTTCTTAAATAAGAGCTTGTACAAATCATCACTAATTAAGTCTTCTTTATCAGCAACGTTAGCACCTACTACTCCATCTATTATAAAGTGGATGCTGTAATCTTCAACTAAAATGTTGTTCTTTTCTTCATTATATTTATAATAAATCTGAACAAGTGTTCCAGCATTTACCATTCCTGGATCATCAAATACCTTCCTATGAATAAAGGTCATGTCGTCTAAAGTATCGTTCATTATCCTAGCTTAGTTAAACCGTACTCCTTATAGAGCTTCTTGGCCTTCAGCGCATTATCATACATCTTGATAACAATAGCAGTCATCTTCTCTGCCTTACGAGCATCTTTCTCTTCTTTAGAATCCCAGTAGTCGTCAAACGTCTTGAACTTAGCAGGATCATCACACCAATAGCTCCATATATTAAGCTGACAACAATGCCTAAGCTCATGTAGAATAGTACCAAAGATAAACTTACGCGTAGGTCGAGTAGTCTGATCGAGCATCATCTCAAATCTAGTCCCAGACTTAGCATCATCAGAGTAAGTTACTTGACTGACTCCTGGATCTCGACTCTTATGTATCTTACATACAAAGTCAACTGGCTTACGATGACCGTTCATATAGAGCATAGATATAACATCCCCTAACACATTGAAGTCGATGCCGGTATATTTCTTGATGCCTTGAGACGGTTCTAGTATTACCATGACTAATTATATCTGAGTTCCTATTGATTGATTATGAGAGGTACATCCATTGATAGAATGAGCTCTGTATTGCTATTCATAAGTTCATCAATCTTATTATAACACTCTTGATAAGTAATGAGAAGAGACTCGAGTTCAAAGGCTTTAGCATCATATGATAGACGAATCTCATTAAGCTTATATGAATTCACTCGTTGATTGTCATCCGTCCATTTACGAACCTCTCTCTCATACCCATTCTCATCTGTCTCTGTTGAGACTTTAGTAAAGATCTCTTGCAGCTCATTCATACGAGTTACACATCCATCTGAAGCTTTCTTACAAGCAGCAATCTTCTTCTTAACAGCTGTAGTATTAATTTCTTTCATACCTAATTATATCTGAGTTCCTTATAGAGGGTCGCCGTAATTTGAAGTCCTAATTGCTTCAAGTTCACCTTCAATGTCTTCAATACCAGCCTCATACAGCCACTCTCTCCAGCCGGCTTCATCAAATTCTTTTTCTCTCATACCTAATTATATCTGAGTTCCTTATCGCTTATATCCTCTCAAGAAATATACCATCTCTAAGTAGTTAAGATATCTTAATTGATCTTTGGTACTAAGCATTTTACCGGGATCTTCTCCCCACATTTCAACTAGATCCTTATACATAACTGGATCAGTTTCAAATGCTGGTGTTACTCCTTTTGTAATCTTTACGAAATTCTTTACAATACTATCATACTCCTCAAGAGCATCTTCTTCTCCATCAAGAATAAGATCAGCCATTTCTCTAATCTTCTTCTTCTCCTCAACTCTATTGAAAATAGGAGTTTTCACAGCCTTTCTGTAAGTCATACCTAATTATATCAGAGTTCCTTATGGTGGATAGCGAGGGAGTCGAACCCTCGTCCGCATTATAATACGTCTAAACCAGTGCTACCCAATCTGTTTCACAGTTACCTTGCACTTACCTTCTTCTTCAAGTTTAGAGACAGCGGCATCAGCTTCGGCTTCTGTATTGATCTCTTCCTTTAGGAAGTGTACAGGACTCTTAGCTTCATCACGATATTCAACGACGAACTTGCCAAACCTGAATGGTTTAGTAGGAAAACCCTTCTTACTCATACCTATATTATGGCTGCTTTTCTAGACTAATCAACTGATTTGTTTAAGTAATATTCTACAGTATCAGTTAAATCAAAGTCTCGTTGATCTTTAACAGATCTTAATGAATGTTTAGTGCTGACAGAGTATTTAAAATCATGACCAGCTCTATCAGATACAAACTCAATCGATGGGTTGATCTCAGGCTTAAACTCGAGAACCTTCTCAATAATCTTATCAACAATCTCGAGATTAGTAAGGTGAAGGCTACCAGGAATGTTATAAACAGTTCCACTCTCTCCTTCATGCAACACCTCTAAGATTGCTTTGGCATGATCAGTAACATGAATCCACTCGCGAATGTTCTGACCATTGCCATAGATAGGGATAGGTTCATCCTTAAGCAGCTTGCCAATCACAGTAGGGATGAGCTTCTCATCAGCTTGTCTCGGTCCGTAGTTGTTGCAGCATCGAGTAATGGATGCATCGATACCAAAGGTTGTAATATAAGACTGAACTAATAGATCAGAACCTGCCTTAGTAGCAGAGTAAGGGCTACGTGGAGCAAGGTTTGTGTCTTCAGTGAAGGCTGGCTCGTCTAACTGAAGGTGTCCATAGACTTCATCGGTTGAAATATGAACGAGTCTTGCTCCATCGACCCGCGCTAACTCAAGAATCTTTCCCGTTCCCATAACGTTGCTAGTAATACAAGCAAGTGGGTCAGTAATGGAACGATCAACATGAGACTCAGCTGCAAGGTGAAGGATATAATCTATCTTTGGAAGATACTCATACGCACTATCTAAAGCAATATCCTCATGAGTAAACTTAACACGTTCATCGAGAGAGACGTGCTCTATATCTGAACCCATACCAAGTTTGTCAATGATATAAACATTAAGTATGTCATCACGCTTGAGTAGTTCATCCACAACATGTGAGCCAATGAAGCCAGCTGCTCCTGTTACTAAGTAGTTTCTCTTATCTTTCATCTTTCAAATTGTGTAAAGTCTCCATTGAGAATATCTTCACAAGCAGCTTCGTTGTCAAGTACCTCATACACTTTCTTACGTAGCTTCGCATTCTGCAAGAAGGTCATTGCAGTGATTCTATTCTTAAACTTTGTAGTAGACCACTCATGTGATCTTGTTGTATAGATTACTTCATGCTCTAAGTCATCACCGGTGAATGGCTTACCAAGATAATCTTCTCCTAAGATACGAACATCAAGCTTAAAGGTCTTCATAAGCTCTAAGAGCTCTTCTTCTGTCTGATACATATAGACCTCATCAATATGTCTAATAGACATGAGCATCTTATAACGATCATAGTAAGGTACAACTGGCTTGTACTTTGTATTACGTGTAGAGGATGGATCACCATGCAAGAAGACAATGAACTTATCACAATGCTTTTTTGCTTCTTCGAACGTAGCAGTATATCCAGGATGGATAATATCAAAATTGCCTGCAGTAAATGCAACTACTTCCTTACCGAAATTAACAGACTTAATCTGCTTATACACATTACTCTTATGAGAGTCAACTACAGGATTGTATCGCATACATATATATTAATGTATGGTTGTATAAAAATCAACTACTTTTAGTTGTGATGTTCCTACTTAAATGGAGGTTGCAGATATAAATTATAATTGTGCAGCAGCCGCATCTGCAGCCGCATCTCCTCTTACCTCTCGTATGGTTGCAATAGTATCTGCTCTTGCTGCAGCCATTCGAATTGCCCTTGCTCTATCTTCTGCAGCAAATTGTGCTCCACGTTCAGGTCCTAATTGCTTATATAACTCTTGCTTATCAGCTGGTAGATCAGAGTAGTCATCATGAATAGGAGCACGCTCTCTAGTAGTAGAACCACCAGCAGCACCTCCACCAAACTCAGGAATGCCACCAGCAGCACCTCCACCAAACTCAGGAATGCCACCAGCAGCACCTCCACCTATATCATTATAGGATTCCATCCCACCTTGTGGAGCAGCTCCAATACTAATTTTATTAGCTATAAGAGCTTCTAGAGAAGTGTCACCAAAGATCTTTGTAGCAACAATCTGAGTTCTATATTTACCATCCTTAAACTTATGGCTAACACTATTTACATACCAAAGCTTCTTATAGTCCTCTTCATCTACACCTCTCTCAACCCAGATGAACTTGTTTGGCTCTCTATATACAGCACCCTTAACAGTAAAGGTAATTGATTCATTAAGAGTTAAGAAGCTCTTCATTACTGTATTAGATATTCTCTGCTTGACTTGATTGATAGACTCAGCTGCATCTAGATTCTCTGTTGAGAGAGTATTAACATCATAGTGAAAGTCTCTAAGCTCTGCACCAGGTAAAAGAGGTAAATGACATTCAATACCTTCACCACCAAGCTCCTTCTCAAGGAACTCAATCTGTAAATCAAAGAAGGACTTATGGAAGATAGCAACACGACCTGGATCAGTAACAGGCATTCCGTTATTGACATTATAGTCACCCCATACATTTTGTCTCAGATAAGAAAGATCAGCTCTTACAATATTATAGTCCTCAATCCTATTATTGATTGATGCATTTGGATCACTAGAAGCTGCATCAGCAAATGGTCCTAAGAAGAACTTCTCTGTATAGACATCTGTGAAGTCTCCTTCTGTTTTACCAGCTTTAACTGTTTGAACAAACTGAACATGCCTATCAGTCATAAAGGCATCATACTTAAGAAGTCTCCCTATCTCGCCTGTTGAAGTAATAGCATTAACGAATCGCATATAAGGTGTCTTACCTGCTACACTTTCAATATCACTCTGACTATTTACACCAGACCCATTAACCATCTTCTGCAGTCCATCATACACTGAGACATTATG
>JAAHTG010000259.1_pt2 | contig 12929 bp, 15 predicted proteins | sample 6116081 | NCBI WGS metagenome assembly JAAHTG01 (sample SAMN13939989, study PRJNA603662) | sponge metagenome | isolation source: marine sponge | host: Mycale hentscheli | place: New Zealand | collected 2005 | reverse complement strand
TACATCTGGATCGTCGATAACGTATGCTTTCGCATCTGCAGCGACTAGGCCTGTAGGCCACATGTTATTGAATGTTAGTTGTTGTGTATTAGGGTCTGTGTAAGTACAACCTACAAAAACACCAATAACGCCAACACCAAAAGTGGTAACTAATCCAATAGTTCCGTCTGTTTCTATTTGAACAACTTGTCCATTAAATAGATTCGACGCATATCCAGAAGCAATCGGCAATAGGCGAGTAGACCCCGCATAGGGTGTACCACCTACATGGTTTACGGCTTTAAGACCGTAAGGTGTAGCTGTTGTAGCCATGATTGTTTCTCCTAAGTTTTATTTCCCCTTTCCAAATCGACGACCATTTTCTTGTCCTTCAGCAAACTTAGGCATACGTGGGTCACTTTGATTCATATATTGTGAATCTACAGCTTCCGTTTGTTGCCTTGTCTTTTCAGCTATATAGGCTTTTCTTTGGTCCATCAACTCTTGAGGAGCTTTACATAATAATAGACCACCAACTTCAACGCCTTCTTTAAATTGGCTGTTGGGGTCTGCTTTTAAAACGATTTCTGGGTGATCCGCATGCTTTACCGGTTCCCAGCCTTCACGCATTTTTGAAGATACATTCATGTTATCAGGTTCATTTAACAGAGAAACCCTAATCCATCTATATGTCCACCCAGCTGTTTTCTTAAAATCTGGTAAGAGTTTAGCGGGCAACCATGTTTGTGGTGTTTCTTCTCTTGTTTCTACATCTCTTGCTGTTCTTTTTACCTTATCCATTTGCGTTCTCCAATTTAATCATCTCTCTTGCGTATTGTTCCGGTGTAAGTTTTAACTTTTTCGCAAATGCTACTTGAGTCTTACTTAGTCGTACTTTCTTTGGCGCGGTACTTCGCGTTGCCGGTGCAACCACATTAGATGGTTTTTTGCGTTGGGCGGGTTTATCCGATTCCAACGATTCTTCCCCAAAATTTTCAGGGAACCGTTTTTGCATCGTCTCGTCGATTCGATGGTAGTATTCGTCACTTGTAGGACTTAACCCACTCCTGACTAATTTTTCATGTACACCTAAAGCTAATGAAGTCATTTCTTCATCTTTTCCAAACCAAGTGTTCTTTTGTTGCCATGCTTGTGCTTTTGCATCTGGTTTAGAAACAGTAGGTTGCACTGATTGTTGGTTAGACTCTACCTCATTTTCTTTTGCTTGTCCAGAATTATATTGAGGTTTCATTCCGCTAGCTTGAGCTAACTTCATTTGAGCAGAATTCATTGCTTCCTGAGCTTCAACTATTTTATCTGTATCTCCAGATTCATATGCTTCACGATAATCACGTTTAGCAATTTTAAGGTCAGATTCAGAAGCGCTAACTAAAGTTTTAATATAGTCTTCCTCACCTGTACTTAATGTAGTCTGTAGCTTTTTATTTTGGTCTGCTACTTTCTGAGCATAAGCAACAGCTTCTTGTCTTTCTCTTTCGGCTTTCTCTTTCTCACGTCTTTCGTCATGATGCATCTTCTTCAATTGCGCCATACGTTGTTTAACACGTTCAGAGTAACCTTCGAGTGTGTCTTCTTCTACCTCTTTTTTAATTTCATCAGGTAGTGGTTCTTTGCCTCTATCTTCAGCTGGAGTATCATCTTCTACTTCCAACTCTAACTCTGGTTCAGTCTTTTTAGGTTCTTGTTCTACTCTTTCAACATCTGCAGTAGATTTTTCACCATCACTATCTTTCTTAGCAGCGTCTAAATCTACCTCCAGTTCTTCACCTTCCATTTCTACTTCGTCTGGTATTTCATTTATAATTTCAGCCATTTTATTTCTCCTTATGCGCGTTCATAGCCACGAGGGTCAGAGACCACCGCTTCAACCATGTCGTCGTTCAAAATGCGGAATTCTTTTCCGTGAATTTTAATTCTAGTTCCTGAGTAAGCACGAGTGATAATGAAGTCACCTTCTTTACACCACGGACCTGATGGGAATCTATCCTTATCTTGATAAGCTAAATCTCCAAGTTGCATAACAAACAAACATACTGTTGAATGCTCCTCGACTCTTTTAACTTCGTCTGATTTAATCAAACCACTTTCGTAAGCTTCTTCAGCTTGAGGTACCATACATAATAAACGGTATCCTTTAACGTCAGGAAGTTGAGACGCTAGTTTTGCTTTAGCTTCTGCTTCACTTACTTTCGTACCTTCAGTGGTAGTTGTGTTTTTAGTTTTAATAGGTGCTCCAGAACTGGAGACTATCTGTTTGGTTGGAGTTGCAATAGTCATTATTTGCCCTCCTTCTTAACAACACTATCAGTAGGACTACTTTCAAAAGCAGCGTCCTCTGTCTTATTAGCTTGTATAAGTTCAGCTATTAGTTGTTGTACACGCATGTATCCTGCCATTTCTCCTACTGCTGATACATATGCTTCGTGGCTTCTCACCCCTAGTCCCAAATCATCTAATACTACTTTGCGTCTCTCTTCTACCTGGGATGCTAGAAGCACGAGCGTTTCAGTCTGTGACATAATTTTCCTTTCGGTTAGTTATTTTCTCCATTATTGGGTTGGTTCTCGTTTGTCTTAGGTGCGTTATTCTGCTCTTGTCTCTTTTGATTCGCCTGTTGATTCAGTTGAGTCATCTTTAACATAGCATCATTTCGCATCTCAGATTCTTTTAAGCGCAGTTGAACATCTTTTTCTTTGTTAATAGCTGCGGCTCCTAATTTTGCGCCTTCTAATACTTCTTTGGCTGTGGCATCTTTTTGTTTAAGTTCAGCTTCAGCTCCAATCTTAGCTCCTGCAATAGACTCTTGAGATTTAAGTCTAGCTTGCTCTAGTTGGGCATCTGCCATTGCTTTCTGTTTTTCAAACTCAAACTTCTCTTTCTCAAGTTGAACATCTGCCATCATCTTCTGACCCTTAGCTTGAGACTCTTGTTGTTTGATTTCAAGTTCTGCTTTTTGCATTTGAAGTATTGGGTCTTCAGCTTGTTTCTGTTGTTCTTCTTGTTGAGCTTTTTGTTGACTGCTTTGTAATACTTTCTGTGCAGCTTCAGCTGTTAGTCTAGCTACTTCATTCTCAACATCTCTTGGTAGAGGTTCTTCAACTGGAGGTAATGGTACACCTAGTTGTCTCTCAACTTCTAATCTATACTGGAATGCAATGTGTTCTGCAATATGAGCTTCCATAGCAGCTGTAATTAACCCAGCTTTTGTGCTTTGACCTACCATTTGTTGTACTTGAGGGTCTTGCATAAATGCCATATGAACTTGAATATGTGCTTCATGGTCTTGTTCTAAAAATGCCTTGACTGGCTTACCATTAATAATATTCATATTCTCTGTTACAGGTGCAGCACTCTTAATATCTTCTTTATTAGGTATAAGTTTTTCTGCATTCTTAACTCCTAATACGTCTAGCATCTGTTTGTTTAGTTCTGGTAAGTCATAGATGTCTGGATTCTGTTGAGCTAATTGCATAACTGCTTGATACTGAACAACCTTCTGTGCCATAGTTGCAGCATTAGGGTCAGCTACAGGAATTAGATTAACCTTGTCGTAGTCATCTTGTTTAGCTCCTGGTGTTCCTGATGCAGGGTCATATTTATAATTAGGGTCTGTATAATCTTTAATTAAAGTTTTAAGTAATCCTAACTCTTTCTTCATTGAGTAATAGATACGAGCATTAACTGCTGACATTACTTTCAGTGTTCTTTCTAGAATAGCAAGTGTAGAACCTACTGGAGAGTTAGCTGACATATCAGATACTTTCATATCTGCAGCAGAAGCAAAGCGTCTACCCTCATCAATAATCTTATCCATTAAAGCTGCAAGTACTTGGCTTGGTTCTTTATAAGGAAGTGGTAGGATGTTATCTCTAATAGTACCTGAAGGAACATCAACATCTCTGAACTCTGCTGGTCCAATTGGTGTATCATCTCCTTTAATACGCAAGCCTCTAGATTTAAAACCACCTGGGAGATTAGATAATGTTCCTGCGTCTACTAATTGTCTTAACAACATTGTGCCTGATTTTGAGAATCCCCCAATCAGATGTATCAATCCAAAGCAATAAAAACCGAATCCTGGTACGTAGCCATAATGAACAAAATGCTCACGACGTTTTTTCATACTATCATCTTGATTCCAATTACGTCTAATTGCTAGAATCTCTGAAGTACCTTTGTCTATAGTAACAACATAAGGTAAAGCTATTCCTGTTTTTCTACTTCCGTCTTTATCTTCAAAACCTTCTAAGTCAAGGTTTACATTCATCTCTAGTATTTTATATCTATCATCATTAGTTGCATCAAAACCCATCTTCTCTGCAATCTTCTTCTCAACTTGGTCTAGGTCATACGTAGGTTCTCCTAACTCTACATTTCTATAGAATCCCATTTCTTGTAAGTTGTGAAGTTCTTGTTCTGTCTTACGCATTACATGAGTAATACGCTCTGCTGATTCTAAGTTAGAAGCACCATAAGGTACAACCATATCTTCAGCTGGAACAAATAGTGATACTTGTCTTTCTAATGCTGGGTCATAATAAACTTTCTTAAATGCATTACCTGCTAGTCCTAGTCCCCATAACATTCTTTCATGTTCAGGTCTATACTCTGGCATCTGCTCCATGAGCTGATAATTCATATTCTCTTGTACACGTTGAGCAGCTTCCATACACTCAGGTGTTTCACGTCCAACGATAGATGTTTTCACAGGGCCTGCAGCTGGAAAAGTCTCCATCATTGTTTCAGCTTGGAATTTAACTAATGCTTCGGATAGGAGTGGGTGATAGACAGCACATGCGCCTTCCCATGGTTCTGAACGTTCTTCTAGTTTAAGACCTAATAATTCTAGACCATCAACATATGTATCTAGCCAGTCTTTTCTTGAGTTAACGTCAGTAGTAAAATCTTCTACTAAATCTGCAGCTAGCTCTTGTAAGTATTTGTCATCAAGCTCTTCAGCTAAGTTATCATCAAAAGTATCATCTACTTCTTCTTCTTCGATAGCTTCTTCAATCTCATCACCATCTATGATAATCTCAATTGCCTCAACCTCTTGGGCTTCTTCATCTAATCCTTTTGGAGCTTCGTATAAAGCTTTATCTACATCCATGTTGTATCCTCTTTATAAGGCATAATGCCTTTTGCCTTTTTGACTTTTAAACATTACTATATCATCCTCTTCGTCATTCGGCAATCGAATAAATCCACCTTGCCTAAAACGAGCTAGTGCTAGAGTTGTGGAGTCGACCAAGTCGTCGTTGGCACCAGACGGGAAATCGTTACATTCTTCAATAACCTCATGCGCCCAACGCTTATCGGGTGCATAAACAACCCCGCCACTAAAGAGATCAGACACAGCATTAACACGGCTAATCTTATCCTGTCCCTTTCCAGGCGTAAATTCTCCAACAGGTATTCCCATTCTTCTAAACTCTTGATATAAAGCTGCGCCATTAGATTTTTTCTCTACAATAAATGCGTCTGGTTCCCACTCTTGATATTCTTCTAAACAAAGTTCTTTGAGCTCTGGAAACTCTAGTCGTTCCTTTACTGCGTTTAATAATATTATAGCGTAGTTGTCAGTCTCTTCATTTAAAAATACACCCCACGTTGTTAGCGCATTATAGTCAGCCCTGTTGTTTGCTTCTTGAGCAGCATCAAGAGTCATTATAATAAACTCGCATGGAGGTGGGTCATCCTTCTCCCATATGTTCCACCACTCTCTTTTAATTAGAGCACCTTCTTCTGACGTTGGATTCTGTAAGTATTGTGCGTTCCAGTATCTTACATCTAGTGCAGCACGTCTTGCTTTCAATTCCTCTAGTGACCAGAACTCAGGCCATAGTGGTCTCTCGACCCCTTTTGAACTTTCTACTATTGCTGGAAACTCTACTACCTCCCAGTCATCAACGTCATCGTTCTTTGCCATCTGGTTGATTATCTGTCCCGTTAGGTCTAGCTTCGACCACCGAGTCATCACGACTACTATCGCTCCCCCCGGCATCAGACGCTGTAGCGGTCCGCTTTGAAACCACTCCCAAGCTGGCAAGAACACGTCGCCTTTGCCCAGTTTGGCATCTTGCTCTGAATGTGGGTCGTCGATTATGAATAGATCAGCACCCCTACCAGCGAGAGCACCACCAACACCAATAGCAAAATACTCTCCGTTAAAGTTAGTACCCCACCGGCTCGCACTCTTGCTATCCGCTTGTAAGCTGATGTCTGGGAAAATGTCTTTATATTGTTCCGAACCCACGAGGTTACGTACCCGACGACCAAAGTTAACTGCAAGGTCAGCTGTATGAGATGCCATAATAACCTTTTTTGCTGGATGTTTACCCAAAAACCAAGCCGGAGCCAGATAGGAAATAAGCTCCGATTTTCCATGACGAGGCGCGATATTGACAATAACTCGTTTTCTAACTCCGTTTGCGATTTCTTCAAATAACTTAGCCAGTCTTGCATGATGTTCTCCTACTATATAGTCTGGGTACACGTGTCGGATAAAGTCTAAGAAGTTAGCTTCAGCCTTAGTCTTGGTTATCTCTTTCTTATACTGTGTTAATAGCGTTAAGTGTCTCTGTCTGTCTCTCTCAGACATATTAGGTATCTGTTTCTGTAGTAACTCTAGGTCTTCTGAGCTAATCATCGTCTTTGATGACCTCTCCCTCTATTGTCTTACCTTTGAGCTGTTCTATAGTTTCTAATAGCTCTTTTTCTAGCTCTTCACCCGACTTATTGATGTGGGTAATCTCTGTTTTCTTCTTGAATGCGTCCACTCCGTCTATTTCACCCACTGCTTTCCACGCTGATATGCGTTCACGGGGGCTTTTAGCCAGTGCTGCTTCCTGTAATAGCCCATTTAGGACTGATAGTTTAATCTCCGCTAGGTCTTTAGCCACCATATGACTAGTCTGCGACACCATGCCGGCAAGGTAAGCTATAGTCTCGTTAGGGTACGTGCCGAAATCAGGCTTTAACTCAGGATTCTTCATCATTTCCTTAGCTACTTCTTCAGCCTCTTCCATGTTTTCGCGTGTCGGCTCTATGTTTTCCTGTGCTAGGTCACTAATTAGCTTCACTGTGTTTGACCGCATAGTTAATTCTTCACTAGGGGACATTTCCGGTAGTGCTTCGCGTGCATTTTTAGGTAATGCTACGTTATCTTCTATGTTGGGTACAATAACTTTGTGTTCTTGGTTGTTTACGTCTGTCATGTGTTTGCTGTTACACCTTGTATTATTTGCAGCTAGGGTTTAAGTATAAACTAAAAGATTATCAGCGACAAGCAGAAAAGATACAGTAGTATTAAATACAAACTGATATTAAGTAGAGTCCATAGTGTATATATTATGTTCATACCCGTAGTATAAGACCTATTTGCGCCCAATGTGGTACCAAGAATCATTCGTATTCCTATTCGTATTACCCCGTGTTGCCCTTGGTTTACCTATTTTTTACTAAAAAATATTTTTTGTTTTGCTATATGTAAACTTAGGGGGGAGGGATTTAGGATTTCTGTAGTCATTTAAGCGTTACACAGTGTAATAGAGAGTGTGGGAGTCCCAAAAATTTTTGCGCGGGTGGGGGGCGGGTAGGGGTAGCGAGGGCGTGGTAGCGGTCGAACCCTATCGACCACATTGCCGTAAGTCATTGATTACAAAGGGAAAATCACCAGTTTTTCCACGTGAGATAGTAAGATTATATTTGGTTTAACTATTGTATTTCAATCTTATGAGAGTATAATTTAAACTATGACAACGAAATAATAATGTCATACTTTTAAAAACTATAAGGATATATAACTATGAAATCTATTAAGAAAGCATTAAACGTAGCACTAGGAAACATTGAAGTAGATACAATAACTTCACAAACTAATACTTTAATTGATACTGATAAAAATCAAGCCGAAGTATTTAACAATTGGAATGAGAATTTAGTAGCGAATGATAAATGGTATAACTTCACCAATGGGAAACTACCTATCGAATTTATTAAAGCGACTAAAGAAAGTATCGCTATCGCTTATTTCAATCAACCTGAAATGAATAATGTTTTAGGTTATTATGTCGAAGTCGAAGGTAAGTCGAAACGTATCGACAAAAAAGAATTATCTCAATATGAAACTAATGCTGTTTTCAATATGACATTAGATACTGTAGTAAATAATGTTAAACCTAGTAACAAAATGAAAGCGGTTAAAGAATTAGTATCAGGTGTAAACAGAACTTTCGCTAAAGATAAATGGGATAAAAAACTTAACCAATGGAAATCAGTAGCGAAACAATATGATGACAACGGCGAAGTTGCGAAAAAAGAAAAAGCCAAAAGGAACTTCGTTGAAATGGTTGAATGGAATGTTTTAGGAAACCCTGATAACCATGATGAGTTAGGTTACTCAGGAAGTCTGGTAAGAAAATGTATCAACGATAAAGACGATATGATTGACACTGCGAAGTTTACTGAATTAGCGGAAAAATTTATATCAGACTTGAAAAAACTTTCATAAACTAATCTAGGAAAATCTAGCCCTCTTAACCGAGGGCTTTTTTTTGGCTCTCATTTTTGTCAGCTGCGTGTGATCCGTCACCAGTTTCTTATGATAGTGAGTTTTATACCTGCGTGGCCATCACCAGTTTTTGTAACCAGTTTTTGAGCTGCGTAACTAAAGAGATTGTGAAGCTAACTTGACTTATTTTTTTGGTAGTGAGCTTTTTGTCGTCGAAAGGTTTCGACAAGAATATGTAAAGTCCGATAGAAATAAAATATGTCAAGTTTACTTTTGGCTTGTCGTTGTATAAAGTAAACTATCACCAGTTTTTGCGTGTGATAGTGGGAAAACTTAACGAGCAGCACCGGGTCAGGCCGTAGAGTTCCGTTTTTAGTTCACTTCGGTTCCATAAAAGTTCCATGTTAAGTGTTTGATTTTAAAGAATAGTTCCATGGTTCCATGTTTTTGCACATAGGACATGGTTTCTTGCATTTAAGAGAGCGAGACTCATGATTTCGCAATGAAGAAGAAAAATCTCAAATCTGGTCATACTTCCGAAATTAACGGAACCGTGAACTTTAGCCAAAAATTAGTATAGTTAGTTAGAATAATAATAATATAATATATAAAGAAACTATTAAAAAACAACCACTTAAATAAACTTTACTAATTATTATATGTCCAGTTCCAGTTCACATAAGTAAAGTTAGGGGGTAACGGAACCGTGAACTGTACATATTTACGTGAGTAAAATCAATAACTTAACTCATTTCCCCAGCACACCTCGCTTCCCCCCAAAAATCACACGCAGGCCTTTGCCCACACCATAAACATCCCAGTCACATGGTGCAACTATTGACTTATATGTAAAGTTATGAGATAATATATATTGTGATGGTAACACTATAGCAGGCATCAACGCCCTCTTAAGTTTACATATTTCACAATTTAGTCACACAGTATTGTCGAAGCGTTTCGACAAATTTTAGTTAATTAGTTAAGGAGAAACATTATGAATTATCGTAATGAAACATTAGAAGTTCGTAGTAAAAAACGTAATTGGTTCGCACTCGGAATTACCATAGGAATACTAATAGGATTGCTATTAAGTGAGGTGATACTATGAGTAAACTCACCAGAAAACGTGTAGCAAACAAAGATATATCGGAATACATAGACAAACTGGAAGTAGTCGAGGGTTCCAATATATTCACCGAAAACTCAGGCAAGCTGCCTGATGACCCATCCACTGATGACAATCTATACATTGTATACTCTTACGGGTGGCATTTCCCAATGTATATATACTGCCGTCAGTCAGACCTATGGTATGGCAACAGTGACAAGTATAGTGTCACCACAACTAAACACCAATCACAGGCAAGACCGCAGACCGTCAATCATTGGCTAACTACCACTGCTATGAAAAACTTGGTTATGCACGGTTCAACACTAAACCTACTCATCAGTCACGCCAAATCAGATAAACTTAACGTCGAACCGTATCGACAAGGAGTGAGGGGGCATGAGTATGAAACCTATATGTAAGTCTTGTGGCAATGCGTTCTCACCCAAGCGTCGGCAGATAGGATATACCACATGCCTACCTTGTGGTGAGAGAGTAGCAAAGCGCATACAACACACTATCGTGCCAATGCACAAGTCAAACTACATGGTAGTCACTGACTTAAATTTACTCAAAGGTATCAACAACAAAGGAGGAAATCACAATGGGTTATAGAAGTGAGGTAGTTTATAGTATACAACCAAAGGATACACCTGAAGCACAAGCAAAGTGGTTTATATTTCTAGCCGAGGCGAGGAACTGTCCGACGACGAAACTGGCGATGGAAATGGTAGACCGAGGGGGTGAGTGGGCAGACAACCCTAAAGAAGTTTGGTGGCGAGGTGGACTCGACAGTCTACATAACTCCATACTAATGGAAATGGAAGGTGTCAAGTGGTATGACAGTTATGATGAACCAAAGTCGTTCTCGGCATTGTTTGACATGATAGACCAAGACTATGAGGATGACATTGACGCAGCCTACGTCCGAGATGGCGAGGAGGATGATGACATAGAGAGTAGATACATAGGCGATGGTTGGGAGTTAGTTCAAGTCCGCTCTTACTATGAGTTAGGCGAAGCATGTTCTTACGAGGAGTGTGACCATGTGCAAGACGAGACAACCCGTCGAAACCTATCGACAAACCTAGATAACAAGAGACAACAGGAACTCGACGATAAGATTGCGAGTGGCATGATGATAAACAGTGATAATTTAACTAAAGGAGAGACAGCATGAACTTTGAATTAAAGCAACCTGAACACATAGCGTCGTTGGCTACGTCAAGTGTATTGGTATCCGTTGATGTCAATGTATGGACTGCGACCAAGCAAGACAAAGGTATCAGTGACGAGGTGACAGACAATAAGAAAGCAGATAGAGGTTCGGGTAAGTTTACCAAGTATCTATTTGCCAAGAACCCTAAACACCATAGGATAATAAAGCTACGTCAGTTGATCTATAAATGGGCGAAGGCCTCTACGTATAGATGGAATAACTCACAGGACTTACTACCTACTATTGATATCGAGAAGTTCAAGACAGAATATCATGAGTATGAGCGTGAGTTTAATACTGCGGTGGAAGACTTTCTTGATAACTACCAGACGCTAGTAAATGACATGGCATTCAAGCAAGGGGATATGTTTGATAGTAATGACTACCCTCATGTCGATACGCTTCGACAGAAGTTCAACATGAAACTTTATGTTGCAGAAGTGCCGAGCCATGACTTTAGATGTCAAGTATCACAAGACATTGCCGACGATTTGAAAACACAATATCAGCATCAAGCAGACGATATCGTGAACAATGTTGTCGACTCACAGATGGAACGTATTACAGAAGTATTGGAGAGTTTAAGTCATTGTTGTGGTGTGAACGAGGGGGTAGACAAGGATGGTAATCCGACGTTTAAAAAGAGAGCCATCTATGATACGACATTCAATCGTGCGAAAGCATTAGCGAATACCATTAAGAATTTCAAGCCAATTGATAATGAGAAAAGCATTAAGCTATCTCAAGCAGTCAATGAACTTGAGAATACCCTAACGGGTGTATCAACGGAACTATTGAGAGATAGTGACGCAGTAAGAACTAAAGTCAAGACAGACCTTGATGACATTTTAAGTAAATTTAATTAATACGGAGAAAAACTATGAAAGTAACAATCGAAGAACTACGCAAAGTAATACCTACAATCGGCACAACCATTACTCCTATCATACAAAGTGAGCCGGGGTGTGGCAAAACTTCACTCTTAAAGATGTTGGAGAAAGATTTGGGGGATGACTATGACTACATCTATGTAGATTGTCCTGTCAAAGATATGTCTGACATTGCAATGACTATACCGAACCATGATACCAAGTCATTGGAAAACTATGTTGGGACACTGTTTAAATTAGACAGTGATAAACCTAAAGTAATACTACTTGATGAGTTTATGAAAGCACCTAAACTATTACAAGTGATATTCACTAGACTTATGCTTGAGAGAACGATAGGCGATACACCGCTGCCTGAGAACTCAATAGTGTTCGGCACTTCTAACAACCAATCAGATGGAGTTGGTGACACTATGTTAGCTCATGCTGGGAATAGAGTTTGCATTATGCAAATGGAAAAACCTAATGTCGAGGATTGGCTAACATGGGCAACCGAGAATGGGGTATCATCATTGGTTCGTGCCTTTGTGCATACGTTCCCTAGATGTTTGGCAAGTTATCTTGATGAGGGGCAAGAGGATAACCCTTATATATTCAACCCTAGTAAACAACAGTTATCCTTTGTAACTCCACGTTCATTGGACAAGTGTTCAGTCATTGTCGATAACAGGGATAAGCTAGGGGATAATGCCACCATGTGTGCATTGAGTGGGACTATCGGTCAGAGTGCTAGTGCTGACATGAATGCATTCTTGAGACTTGAGAAAGACTTACCTGTCTTTACCGATATCATTGAGAACCCTATGACTGCCAAGATACCTGAACAGATATCTGCACAGTTGATGTTGATGTTCCAAGCGGTCGACAAGATTGATAGTTCGTCTACCCTAACTTCCTTCATGAAGTATCTCAAGAGAATGGAGAGTAGCGAAATGCAAGCGGTGTTCTTTACTATGGCAGTGCGTAATTCCAAGACTGTTAAGATTGCTCGAACTAATCCTGAAATTGCAGATTGGGCAAAAAACAACCATTATTTATTTTAGTCGAAACGTTTCGACAAAGGAGAAAAAACTATGAGAAAGCAAGATGAGGAATTCCAAATATTTGTAATAGGAGTAATAATAATATTCCTAGTAGTCTTATTTTTGTTTAGCGGTGCGCTTAAACTATTTACATGATTTGTTAAGGAGAAAAACTATG
>JAAHTG010001909.1_pt1 | contig 12936 bp, 10 predicted proteins | sample 6116081 | NCBI WGS metagenome assembly JAAHTG01 (sample SAMN13939989, study PRJNA603662) | sponge metagenome | isolation source: marine sponge | host: Mycale hentscheli | place: New Zealand | collected 2005 | reverse complement strand
TATTAAGATCAAATTTTGTCTTAATCTCGGCAGACACTGCTGCCGAGAGAGACTTTGATATTTTTCTCGCCATATTTAGAAAGGTAAATCATCTGTTTTACCACTACTATCTTTTTCATCAAATAAAGAATCAAATTGATCCGTTTTATTTTTCTTGACGTTTGAAGTATCTAAACTAAAATTTGATTTAGGAGTTTCTGCAGGTGAAGGACCTGTTGGTGCTGAAACGTCACCTTCTCCATCATTAGATTCTGGCTCTAACCATTTTTCTAATGCTGATTTCATCTCATCAAAAGTAAATTTCTTGAATTCTTTAGTTGGGTCAGGTTGATCTGAACTCCATTTTTCTACTAATTCAGCATCTTCACTTAATTGAGTTTCTTTTAATCTAACTCTAACTGATGATTTATTGTACTGAGTACCTGTAGATTCAGGTCCTACTGTTTCAATTGTAAGATCTCTACCTGAAACTATATCAGTATAATCTCCAATTTCATCATCTACAGCTAATGAAAGTAATTCTTCATATATTAGCTTTCCAAATTGCCAAAGTCTAACACCTTTATCCTCCTCTCCTCTAACGATAACAGGGGCAAAAATCCTGGTCTTAGCATCTAACTTTTTAGCAAGTAGATAATTTTCTTTACTATATTCTTCTCTAAGTTTAGAGGCAAATAAAGCAATTGGGTCTTTTTCTCCCCAAGTTTCAGGTGATAACATCACCTTATTAGTAATCCCATAATAGAATTTTAATTCTGTAAATGGGTTATTAGAATTATACGCAGATGGTACAATTCTGATTTGTTGTTTCCCTACTGTAGGTCTCCAAAATGTAAGAGAGTAATCTCTTTTTTGTCCACCTGCGGGAGTTTTTTGTTGGAGCGTATCCAACTTCTGTTTAAGCATTGATAAATCCATAATTTGTAACTATTTTTAATTATAACTTTTGTTTATGCACACAATATACGAACCATAATTTGGGTAGCCAAACTATACTTCAATTATTTTGTGTATTTTTGTATTCAATTGATTGAGTTCATTGTGTTGGGTAAGCAAAACACAATTTCTATAATGTTGCCAATCTACTTTAAATTTAGTATCAACAACACCATTATTAAGCTTTTTAATTAATTCATTTAAAGCATTAATAGTGTATAAGGTATTAGATTCCTTTTTCCTATGGACTAGGATGGTATTTTCTGGTATGGTGTGTACATTTCCTTGATCTACGTTGTAAGTAACAACATACTCGTCTTTACCAACAATCTCCAAGACAAACATTTTATTGTAAATGATTACATATTTAGATGTAATATCTTCAATTAATGCATCTAAATTCTCTAGATCAGTAAACGTACAGAACAGTTTATTATTCAAATCTCCAATGTTATTTAATGATGTTATTACATCATAGTTCACATTATACGTATTTGAAGTATTATCTAAAGTCGTAATCATAGCCTTGTTTTGTTTTTATGTTAAATTTGTATTTCTTAAATATATCTTTTATTTGTACCATTAATTCTTCTTCTTTTTCGTCCCAATCAAATAAAAACGAATCATATGTATATAGTACTAACTTTGTTTTCCTACCTTTTAATAAACAAAGTACATCCCACAGTATACGAACATTGGTTGACGTCTCCAAATTTTGTAGTAAATAATTAAAAAGTTTTTGTGGGTTCATGTTTTCCAATGTTTCTTTTTTGTAAACAAAGTTCGAAACCGGACACGTTATCTCTCCTTCACTTTGGAATTTATCCCAGAGTTCTCTTACGTATATATCAATTTTACTAAAGAATTCTATATGTTTATAGTTATCAAATACCCCTCCATACAATTGCTTAAATGTCAGTTCTTTTGATTTACCATAACTTACTCCATAGAGTTGTTGTAGATGAGCGTGAATATCCACAGAGGGAAAACTATAATTGACGAGACGACAAGACAAGCTAGGATGAAAAGCGCTAATATCAATCTCGTAAAGACTATCATTGCTTGGTATGAAAGCTTTCCTACATCCGTTTTCTTTGTTAAGTGCCGCATAATTTACTCCTTTAAATTTATTTGATGGTCTTGTTGTTAGTGTTTTTAGGTTGTACTGACTGTATACTCGTTTACTATCAAGGGAATGGAAGTGTTTTTCGAATCTAGGTACGTGTACTTGTATTCCACTTCGTTCGATGGCGTTGAATACCACTGACACTCTACTGTTAAAGAATTCATCATAATCTGTTTTTTGTTTATTAATATTTGTTTTTAAATCCTCATATATTTGCTCACACATTTCATAGTGCTTAACAACTGGGATAAAAGTGTTTACATTCGGGTTATCTTTATGTTTATAATTTAGTACCTCATGTGCTTTTGTATATGGTCGTATATACGTAGTAGGGGGCACATTTATGTCGTAAAGAGCTTTGCTTGGATAATAATGTAACATCTCTTTTTTATCGCGACAATACAAAGTATCAAACCTACTTATTAATGTGTCTATACGCGTTTTTAACACACTTAATGTTTCGTTATGCGTAACACATAACATATAGCCTTTACTTGCGTTAATCGGTCTAATATACACTAAACTAACACAATTTAATGTTGGGTGAACATAGTCACTATACGGTATAACTTCAATAAATGCTTCTTTAAAACCACTATTTATTAAAACCTCAATTTGACTATCTTCTTCAACTAACCAGTACATATAACCGTTTTGAGGTCAATGTACGAAATTTTTTAGTAATTGCCACTTATTCTTTGAGAAGCAGCTTCTATATTTGCAGATGGTGTTTCTTCTTTATGGAATTTAGTAAACCTATTATTAAAATAGCTTACAAATCCATAACATTTATTTCTTTTTTCAGATAGTTTCACTATATTTTTATTAATATTGTAAACATCTTCTAATTTACCTTCTAAAACCCATGTTATTGTAATAGGAGTATATAACTGCCATTGTACTTTAGCATTTTGGGTAGCAAATAAATCATATTGAGTATATTGAACTTCAATATATTGAGTTTCATTATTTTTCTTTACAAAATACCTTTGAAATTCTCCTATTTCATAATCATTTGGTACTGGGATACAAATTTCTTGTATTGGTTTTAAAGGTGCATTTTCTGCCTGGTTATAGCTTCTTCTTTGAGCAGCATAATAAGGATAGTCAATATTATAAAATGAATAATTACCATCTGGGCTAGCTTGTTGTTGTTTTTTAGCTATAAAAACTGGATTTTCATTTGGGGAAGAATTATTTAAATATAAGCGATCTGTTATTGGTGCTTGGGGTGTTTTACCTGTATATGATAGCCCTTGAGAATTGGTAAAATAATAACCTACATAAGGAGCCCCATCACTAGTAGTGAATTCATCACCATTAGTGTATAAATTGGTTTTAACCTGTGAAGATGGATAATATGGCATATCTTATGGTGCTTTAGTTATTTTTCCTTCTTTTAATTGTTTTTCTGCTAGTGGTATTTGTTTTTTACCTGATGGTTCAGGTGTTGCCCCTACAGACATATGGAAATGATCTCCTGATTTTACTTCTGTATGGTTGGAATATTCATCTATGTACCACCAATTTTTAGGTCCTACAATAAAACTATTTAATATTTCTATTACTATATCTAAATTTTCTTTTGTAGGATTTTCTAAAACAAAATCAATTCCTCTACCACTTTCATGTCGGCTAGTATAAGATTTAGGTTTATTGTGGTGGTATAAATCATTACCTCCTGTTATTTTAATTCTTATTGTTGGTGATTTGGTTCTAATTGCTTTCATTACTGCTATACACATATCTGCAGCATCCGAAGAAATTGGACCTCCACTAGTTAATTCACCTCTTACTACTTCAGTTTCAGGGTGGACACCTATTGTATATCCTCCATTTCCAGTTAAACCTGATCTTTTTTCATATATAAATCCACCAGTTGTTGCTAAATAATCTCTTACTCTTTGAGCGTTTGGAACTGGTCCAAAATATTCTTGTTGTCCTCCTCCACCACCACCTTGTCCTCTAACATAGCTATCTGTTGCAGAAGCTAAATTATCAAAACTAAAAGATTGTACTGGAAATGTTCTTGGGGTAGACATTGTTTCTAAATTTGCTTCCCAAATATTATTTGATACAGAATGGTTAACAGTTTTAATTAAAAATTTAAAAGTTAAAGGATATTGTGAAGGTAAAAATCCTTGTTCAACATTTATTTGGTTATAAATTTTAATACCAGATAAACCTTCAAAATTTAAATTTAAACTTACAGGAATAAAACCTATTGTATTTGATGGTACTAGGCCTTTAGTAATAGCATAAGTATAATTATTTAAGGTATCCATATATGCTTTAAATGCATTTTGCCCATTTTTAATAATATTAGAATTATATTGAAAATAAGTAGCATTAAGGGGATCAGTTTTAGTTTCATCACTATCATTAGTTCCTGCTACAAAATCCCCACCAAATATTCTAGTTAGATAAAAAACATAATTATCTCCAAATTTTTGGAGTAATTCTTCTTTAGTAAATTTACCTTCACCTTCTTTAATTCTTTTAGCAAGTCTTTTATCTGAAATGTATTGTATGTATTCTTCCCAAGTTAATTCATCTCCAACTTCTCCAAAAACTGCATTTGCTTCAATAGTTCTTTTACCTTTTAAACTTACACCTAAAGCCGTTGTTGCTATATTTTTTGTATAAAATTGATCTGCAAATTCAGATAAATCTGGGTTTGTGATGTTTCCAATATTATCTGTGCCCCATGTTGGTTTTTTATTTTCTTCACTTCTAAACCAATTACCAACAGTATTAAATACATCTGTTCCGAATTCAGCAACTCCATCTATTACATGGCCTGCTCCTTCAGCAATAGTAAGTGCAGCGTCTATTTTAAATGTTTCAAAATCTCTAACATTTGATGCAAAATCATTATCAAGTGATGCTGAAGTAAAGGCATCATATAAAGTAACCCCTTCTAAAGCCGTAATTTCTCCATTCCCAACTATTCCTAATTCTGTAGCTCTTTCAGATAAAGCTATTTGTTGAATTTTTATTGCTTCTGTTGCAGGATCGATCATTTCTTTATTAAACCTATCAAATAGTCCTACATTCCATTTACTAAAAGCAGTTGAATCATAATTTTTAGTAGTTCCCCCATTAGCTGTTGTACCAATTGTAATCATTGTTGCTAATTCTGGGGTAATCTGAGTATCAAATGAAAAATCTTTTACAAAGTTAGATTCATTAGTTGTAGGATTAAACCCAAATATTTCAAATGAAGGTATTTCTAGGAATTTTGATTCCATTCCAGGTAATCTTTCTATTCCTGGGATTGGATTTTGTTCATTAATAGTAATTATGTTATCATCTTTAATAACAACTTCTAAATTATTTAATCCTCCTAAAGCTTTATTAATTCCATTACATATTGATTGTAAAAATTTATATAAAGTAAGTTGGTTTTCTAAACCAATAGTTTTTGTTGCTTTTGCAAGTTGTTGAGAAACAAAATCATAATTAAGATAAATATTTCTTATTCTTCCATAATTACAAGTAGCTTTTTTTGATACTGGTTTTGCAACTGCAAATTCTCTAAAGCGATCCCATCCTGGGTCAAAGAAAATATACCCCTCTGTTGCTCTTTTTTCATTATTAGGGTCAGTATTAGTTGTAATCGCAGGTTTGATTAAAGCTATTCTTGGGTCTAATGATATTTGATTTGGATATATAGCACAAAATTCTTCATCCCCTCCATCAAAATATATCATTTCTGAAGCTTCGCCAAATTCATTTAATATTTTAGGAACAGCAAAATTTTTCAATTTATCTATTAAAGCCCCAAAAGTCATATAATAATTTAAGTGATCTGTAGTTGCAGAAGAATCACCCTTTGCTGGTTCTGTTTCTTTAAAAAATTTAGAAGGATTTAAATACTGGCTATCTTTTTCATCCCACTGTCTATTTACTATATCAGTAAACATAGATTGAGCTAAAGCTGTACTTCCAGCATTTGCTACTATAGGAGAGGAACCTAAACCTTTTGGAAAAGTTGACCCACTAGATATTAATTGTATTTTATCTAAAGTTAAAGCTGATGATCTAGTATCTACTTTAATTGATTCTATTACATCTCCTACTGAGTATAAATCGATAGTAATATTATAACTTCCATCAGGATCAAAAGTCCAATTAAAGTTAGTTACTCTACCATAAAAACCATCATAATTACCATTATATAATTTTCTATATTTTTCAATATATCTAATCATTTGAAGTTGAGTTATACTTTTTTGATCTTGGTTAAACCAAAGATCTTCAATAATAGTATTACCTACATCATTAATATCTGTGCCATTAGTTGTGTATTTATCCCATCCCCATTCTATCATCATAGTATAACCTAATCTTAAGTATACTAATTCTATTAATTCAAATTGAAATTTATTATAACATTTTAAAGTTATTGTTCCTTTTTTAATAGAACCTCTATTTTGTGAATCTACATTAAAATCTATTAATCCTGGAGCTGGTACTAAACCTTGGTCTGTACCTCCTAATCCATAAGAACTAACACTATTCCATAATGTATTTTGTTTTGATACTCCTGCTCTAAAATTATACATTCCATCTTGTCCAACTCCTGTTTTTGGATCAAATTCTGTTGATGGGTTTACTGTTGATAGAGTATTAAATAATACTGTTTGTTTTGCTAATTGATTTCCAACAAAATTTTCAGTATTTTCTATTCCTATATTTCTTAATCTTTGCTCTCCTGGAGAAATGTTAGTGTCAACATATTTTCCTTGTTCTTGATTAAATACCGCAGGTGTTATATCTCTTTCTACCCCCGTAGCTGATGCCATTTTTAACCATGCATTTTTATTGTTTATTAGTTGGAGTTGTTGAGGGGTTCTCAGTTTTTGATCCTTACCATAACTTTGACCATACAGCTTTTGTCTGCTTTTGATCTGTTTTAGTACATAATCTTCAAATCTTTCTCCTACAATATTTCCCATAATTAGATAACTCCATTAATTGCATTATATCGACCTTCAATAGCACCGACATTTGCAGGAATTCTAATTTGTTGGTTTAAGGGTAAGTAATACGAATCTTGTCTTAAATCTTCATTTGCAATAGATATAACCCACCATAAATTAGAATTTCCATAATATTCTAAGGCTAAAGTATCAAAACGATCTCCTTCATTAGCATATACATAAGTATCTTCATTAGTTAAAGGTATTCGTGGGTATTTAGTACCTACAAATTGTCTAACCCCTGCATTTTGGTTAGCTTCAATTTTTCTAACTATTCTTCTTCTTGAATATCTTCCCATAATTACTTAGATTTAGGTGGCATATAATTTAAAGTTCCATTATTATTAGTACCATCCATACCTGGAGCACCATCATAATTAGAACCTAAACCACCTTTTAAATTTATATATCTTTCATTACCATACCTAGATATAAAGTTTCCACCACCATCAACTTTACCTCCACTAAAGCTATTTTGTTGTACTCTAGGGATAAAGTCATGTATTGGGATAAACGTAAATCCTGATACATTAATAATCATTGGCATTTCTTGTACACTTGGATCTGAATTTATTTCTCTTGTTGAATTTCCTTCACCTATATTAGTTACATTTAAAGCATCAGTTATTCCAATTTCCCATGGGGATTCTTGAGGTACATCTAAAGTTAAACCTTGCATAATTCCAACTTGTTCTTGGAACCAACCTCCTACTGATAATGTTATTAAATTACCTCTCATATATCCAACATCTGAATAATCACCAGCACAAACTGAAGCTAAATAATTTAGCTTTTGATACATTGGTATCAATTCTTGTTTTGATTGTGCTGCTACTGTCCAATCTAATGAAACTGTTCTACCAAACCCACTATATGTATAAAACTCTTCTGATCTTCCCATAAATTTATGAGGATCCCAAGTTGAAGTATAGGCATCACTTAAACTATTAATTAAAGCTCTAAAATGAATGTATGTTTTTTCTGATGGGTTTTTGTTATCTATAACACCTATTCTAAATTTAACAAAATCGTTTTTGTCATTATCAGATGTTACTGATGTAGATCTATATAAAGGATAAGCATTAATTTTATCTACTGCATTTTTATAACCCATATTATTATAGACAGATCCAGATATTGGGGTATTAATTTCTCTTTTACCTATAGTATAACTTGATAAATTTCCTCTTTTACCAGGGTCGCCTAAATTTACTCTTTGTTGAAATTGTTTTTGAAAATCCCAAGCTATAGTTGCAGGTCGAGTTTGACTTGGACCTAAAGTTTCTTGAAAATTAGGGTTTGTAGCAGTACTAAACCCACCTAATTGTGTGCCTGTTGAAACACCACCCTTACTAGCTGGTATTCTAAGCTCGGCATCTGCTGTATTAAAATTTGTACTAAGATTTGTACCAAAAGCAAAATTTATTCCTCTATTAAAACCATTTATTGCAGTGTTAAATTTTCCTCTAGCTGATTGGTCAATAACAAATAATTGATTATAAGATAATACAGATTTTGTTATAGTTCCACTATTTCCACTATTATAAAAAGATTTTGAATCTGGTTTGAATGTTGTTCTACTATTGATTGGGATTCGTGTTTTACCTATACCTAAAGTAGATCCAGGTCCTCCTGAATATTCTAATATATTTTGGGCATCAGGGGCTGCTATATTAACTATTTTTGTATCTAATAGATTTGTTAATCTACTTCTTAATTGTCCATCAGGGGCTATTGTACGTAAATAAGTTGGAAAAGCTAATGGTTGGTTTCTATTTGAACTAAAACCAAAGTTTTTAGGACCATCAGGATTTAAATTATCAAATGGGTTATAACCTTGTTTTGGAACGTGCATTCCAATTGCATTAGTACCTGCTTGTATAATTGCTTCTAAAGGAGTATAAACTCCTTGGTTCATTATTAATTTTGCTGGGTCTGCAAATCCTGCTTCTCCGTTTACATTAATTAATGATAATACATTTTGTTTTGCTATAAATAAAGGACCCGATGGAGATCTAAAATCAAAAAACATTTTTGCCAATCTAGACACATCATTACCTATTCTTCTAGGCAATAAAGTTCCACCACGCAATAAGAAGTCAGGTCCTCCTGTTCTTCCTATATCGTCCATATCTTTAGGTATTGACCTAGTTACATAAGGTTGACGACTACTTCCTCCACCTGGTACATCTTTGCCATACCTTAAAGATTTAAGGTTTGTTGTTAGATTGACTAACGGCATATGTTTTTAGTTTGGCAGGTTGTTCAAATACTTATCTTGTTCACCAACATTTCTTTCTAGTACTGATGGCATTGGTAATACTCCATTTTCTGGTCTTACTTCAGATCCTTGTGGATCTCCTATTGTAGAGTATTCTCTATGTAATGTAGACTGTTGAAAATCTGGGGTATTAGGTGTTCCACCATCTAAACTTGATAATTGTGATTTACCTGATGTTAATTTGTTCAATAAACTATTGCTATTGCTCATAATTTTAAAATTTAATTAATTAATTTATTATAAATATTGTAAGATTATCCTCTATTAATTGTAAATACAGGTCCATTGTTTAATCCAGCTAAGTGTTTATCTATATTACCTAGTAAATTTTCCATCTTTTTGTTATCTACTTTAATTCCTTTTGGATCTAAAGGTACTACTGTTTCAGCACCATGTAATGTAACAGGATATCCACTTTCAGGTCCAGTAATAGTTCCTCCTGTTCTCATTTGAGGAGAACGATCATAAATCCCACCACCTTCTCCAGCAAAAAATTCTGCTGCATTTCCACTAAATCCATAATTTCTTTGAGCTGATGCTTCTGCTGCTGCTACTTGGTTTGCTATAGCACTACCTCCTGAAAAGGCATCCTCATCTCCAAATAACCATCCTATACCTGATACTAAATCTTGTATAGCAGCTACTCCAACCATTACAGTTTGAACCATAGGATCTAAAAATTTCGTAATTTTTCCTATTACATCGAATACACTTACTAATATATCTAAAAATGGCATTGATGCTTCAACTATAGTTACAAATACTTCATTTAATTTATCCATAGCTGCTGCCATTCTATCAGCCATCCCCGCTTGGTTTTTTAACCCTTCAAATCCTTTATCAGCCATTTCTTTTTGAGCTTGAGCTAAACCTACTTCTTGTATTCTGGCGTTTAATATAGCTTCTTGTTCTGCTGCTTCTTCACCTGTAGCTCCTGCTAATTGTTCTTGTACATATAAAGTTTGAGCTAATTCATCTCTACCCATTCCAACAGCTTTAGCTATTGCTTCCTGTTGGATTCTATTCATCTCACCAAACTCAGCTGCTGTACCTGCTTGTTCTGCTATTTCTGATGCTAATGTAGATAGATCATTATTTAAGGCTGCTTGTCTTGCTTTTTCTAAATTAATATTTTTACCTAATAATAATTCTGCTTCTAATTCACTTTTAATACTTTCTTCAAAATTCATTAACCCACTAGCAATGCTTTCTAGTTGCTGCATTTCCATACCTAGAGCTTTAGTTACAGCTAATGCTTCACCTAATAATTTTGGATTTTTTCCTAGTGATAAAGTAGTTGCTGCTGATAATTTTGATAAATCTTTAGATAAAGTTTTAGTATTAACCATTACTCCATTTTGAATTCCAGCTGCTTTTGCAGAAGCCATAAATTCACCAGTTACATCCTTCATATCTTCACCAGTAGTGGTTGATATCATTGCTAGCCCCATTAATTCTTCATTAGTCATTCCGGCCATTTCTCTTAACTCGGTCATAGTAGTTAAAAGTTCTTGGTCCATTTTAGTACTAGTTACTCCTAATGTGTTATTTAAAAATGAAAATGTTTCTGCTACTTTTTTACCTGTAAGGAAGTTATTTTCACTTTCAAGAGCTATAAATGTCATTTCCTTTCTAAGACCTTGGGCTTCTTTATAGGTCATATTCATGCCCTTAGCCATATCTGCAGTCTGCTTATCTAATTGGAAAATTTCTAATAATATAGCTAATGGACCTATTGCTTTTTTTATTATAGGACCTAACTTTTTAAACCCAGCCATAAAGACGCTACTTCCTTTACCAGACTTTTTAATCATATTATCTATACCACCAAAATTGTCTCTTATTATTTTACCAGCTGTTTTATTATTTTTACCCTTTAACATTTTTTGGGCTTTTTTACCATAGCTAGCAGCTAAACTATCAACTTTATCTTGGGTTAGTCCTTTACCAGTCACATCATTAAGATCCCCAGAATCAACATCGGCTTGCATTCTTTCAGCTGCTTTTTTAGAAGATATATTAGATAAAGCTTGTTCCGATGCTGCATCTTGTGCTTCTTGTAATTCTGGAGCAAATTTATCTAAACCTAAAGTATCAGCTATACCTGCTAATCCACCAAAAAGTCTAACTGATGAGTTTTTAGAAATTTCTTTACCTAATTTAGCCTGCTCTTGCATAGCTTTAACTAAGTCTTTACTTTGTTTAATTCTTATTCTAAGGGATTTGTTTATAGATGCATTTCTTTTTTCATCTGAGGCATCTAAAGTGCCCATTTTTTGTTTTAGAACTAACTGATCACGTTCAGCTTGGGCTATTTGTTTTTGAATATTTGCTAAACCCTTTTGAGTAGTTAAAGCTTTAAGATCAGTAGAATAATTATCATTGATCATCTTATTTAAACGACGATCAATAGAAAGAATTTCTGCTTTTTCTGCTGATATTTGTTTAACCCCTTTTAATTGGTCACGAAGAGCATTACTATAAGAATCACTTTCTCTAACTTCTTGTTTATCAAGTTGAAGTCTTTTTTCTTTTAGTTTTAATAGTTCTTTCTCTCTTGCTATTTCTTCTGGGGTCGCCATAGATATATTTTATTATAAATATTATTACTTATAACTTGTTTTACCTTTGTACGGTTTACTTGCTTCGGCAAATGCAGGAACATTTACTTTACCATCTTTACTTACTAAAGATTTTTTACCTGCATTTTTTCGTTTTTCTATAGCTTCTTCTTGTTGTTTTTTAGTATCATCAAAGTGATCTTGGATTTCTTGGAAAGTAAATTTTCTTAGCCAAATAGGCATATTATAAACGGTTTGATAATCAAAACCTCCCTTTCCATGAAATACTATATCATGGATAGTTTTAAATAATTGTTTTCTGACTAGGGGTGCTGTATTAGAGGTCAGGCCAAAAAAAGTTGAGCCCAATGGGCACTACGACCTCCTCACCGCTTTCAAGAACATATTCCATGTTAACATCAGGCTGTGTGTTTTTTATGTGTTCTCGAAAAGCCCTGGAATCTCTAGCTAATAAATAATTATCAACAAAATTTCTAACATCTTTTTTTTCATCTTTACCATCTACTGAGGTAATTACATGCTTTAATCTAGTAGTAAGTGAGGGATCAGATTCTTTATTTATTTTTCTTAACCCAGCTAATTCTCTATCTATAGCTTTTTCATCCTTACCTGTAAGAATTTTATATGTAAGAACAGTTCCTGTTGATTCTATAGTATAAGAAAATTCATTTACACCTTGCTCTAAACCTTCAGTATCAAATTCTCTATTATTTAACTCAGTTAAATCAATTTTATAATCCTGGTTTTTTATTCTAACATTATAGTATTTACCATAACCTAAAATTCTAGATACAATAAATACAGCGTTTTTATCTCCAACAATTAAATCATCAATTTTTACTCCTTCAGTAACAATTAAGGAATTTAATAATTTGTCTAATACTATACCTTTTTGAATGTATGATTGGTTTGATAAGATATCTTCTTCTCTAGCAGTCATATATTTAATTTCTACCTTACCACTTGATAGTGGGTGGTCTTTAGGATATACTATACCTTTTGAGGGTAAATCAACCATTTCGGTTG
>JAAHTG010001908.1_pt1 | contig 12938 bp, 20 predicted proteins | sample 6116081 | NCBI WGS metagenome assembly JAAHTG01 (sample SAMN13939989, study PRJNA603662) | sponge metagenome | isolation source: marine sponge | host: Mycale hentscheli | place: New Zealand | collected 2005 | reverse complement strand
GGTATTGACCGCGCCAAGATGCGCCTTTATGACTGCGAGCAGTCAGCTCAAGACGGTATTATGGGAGGGGGGGAAGAAGAGTATGAAAACTCTGATGACTCATCCAAGCCATTCAAAGAGAAGTTTGCTAAACTTAATTTCTAATGAAAAGTGATTACATTATTGAGAGAAGTTCTAAATTACAAATAAAAGAACTCCTATATACCTATCATTATTTAAAAGATGAGTCTAAAGACTTTAAGAGTGGGTATAACTATGGTCTTTATAATGATGAAATAATCCGTGTTAATGGTTGTCTAGGGGCTTGTATCTTCACAAAGATACCTGTTCCTGAGATTGCTGTTGGTGCTTTTGGTTTACCCAGAGATCAGCAAGATGGTCTCTGGGAACTTTCGCGTTTGTGTATTCATCCAGAAACCCAAAAAGCTGAATACAATATTACATCTTGGTTTGTTGCGAGATGTATTAAGATGTTTCGTAAAGATGTTAATGTGAAGGCAATATTAAGCTATGCTGATAGTGCTCACCACGAAGGTACAATATACAAAGCAACTAACTTTAAGTACTATGGTTTATCTGATTCCAGAAAAGACTTTTGGATAAAGCAGTCAGATGGTACATATATTAAGCATTCAAGGGGATCTGTTAAGGGTGTTGATGGTGAGTGGAGACCTAGAAGTAGAAAGCATAGATTTTTGCTAATCTATGATAAAAATCTTAAGAGGAGTATTAGATGGGAAGAAACTAAATATCAGTAGGAAGGTATTATGTAATGGCAACTACTGGTAGGCAAGCGTGGACAAAATATTTTAAGGGTCAAAATGTTCCTACCAATATGAAAAAGGATTCTATTGGGTATGATCCAAGCAACCCATCCAAAATTTTGACACAAAAAATTGGTGCTGGGGAAGAAGTTATTGCTATGTCTTCGGACTTTAATGCCAAATACCCAATAATACGAGTAAAAGATAAGAAGCAATACCTAGTAACTTTCAATAATTTACAAAAACCTGGAGCCAGGACGAGAGTTAATTTGAAACCACAGGCATTTGGTATAGTTGATAAAGATTATACCTTAGATAATTATGTAAAGGTTCTGCTGACTAATATTTCCGATGGTGATTTGGCACCTTTTATCAAAACATATCTAGAGGCACTTGTTCTTTACTATATGAAGAAGAAGCCATTATCATATGTCACTAGCGTATATAGTCCAAATCTACCAATAAATGATATTAAAAAAGACTTCGGTGAGATTCTCGGTCCAATTGCTATTATCAAGGATAAGATTTTACAATCAAAACAAATTAATATATCAGCATCATCTAAAATATTTTTCCCGAGTAGACCAAATGAACCTCTCTTGGATTATGTAATTAAGACTCCAACTAAAGCATATTCAATATCAGCAAAATCTGGGACGACTACTAACGTAGTTAAGCCTGGTGATATTATTGACTTGTTGAGTAAGGACCCAAAGAAGTTAGCCAAATGGCAAAACACACCACAATATGCAGTATTGAGTCAACTAAATGAGGGTACTGTTGTTAGTGGTCCTATACTTGCTGCCGCTAATTTACCAGGGGGTCCCCCATTAGCAGCAGCTCAAGATGTTGCTAATAGACTAAAGAGTGGATATAAGGATGATGCGTTTGACTATAATGCTATGCTTCCATTTTTACAGGGCAATACATACTTAAATGGTAAGGGTGAGCAAGTCACATTGAATGAAATTATGTATGAATCTGAGAAGATGATTTCTGCCGACTCCAAAACTAATACTTCATATAATAAAATATTCCAGGATGCTATCGAAAATAAAGTAATCTATGTAAAGTTTGACATCAACGGTCAAACACCAAAGTTTTCTACTTTGGTGGCGGATGACTTTAAGTCTAATAAAATCTTCTTAAGGACTAAGAATGGTTATACTAGAAAATCTGATAGGATGGGTGTTCAGACTTAAACTATGCTATAATAGATCAGTATCAAGATAAAAAAAAAATTATGAGTCAAGTTGATTTCAATCGCTATTTAGAGTTCGTAGATGGTGTAACTAGTGAGCCATCGAAGGACCACGAAGCTTTTGTCTATCGTATTCAAGAGCTAGAGGGAGAAGAGTGTGATACTCAACGCCTTCTTACCGCTGCTGTTGGTGTCTGTGCCGAGGGTGGTGAGTTTATGGAAGTTGTAAAGAAGATTTTGTTCCAAGGCAAGCCTTATAATGAAGATAACATCTATCATATGAAGCGTGAGCTTGGTGATATTATGTGGTACATGGCTCAAGCCTGTATCGCCCTCAATGTGACATTTGAAGAACTGGTCGAAATGAACGTAGCAAAGCTAGAAGCACGCTATCCTGGTGGAAGCTTCGACGTTCACAGCAGCGAAGTACGTGTAGAGGGAGACATTTAAGTACTTACTATATATAGTATTGAACCTTTTTTATTATGTTACATCATTCCGATACAATTCATCATCATATCTTTACTCCAGTAATCTATGAGATCTCTAATTTAAATTTGACACTTTTGCCCACTGAAGTTCAGCAACATATTAGTCTGGCTCCTGAACTCACTAGAATCAGCCAAGCTGACACGACAAATAACTCAGACGGTAATATGGCTACATACTGGCTTCTATATGACGCATCATCCCAGTTACCGACTCATTATTTTGAAGGACCTCACGTAGCAGCGAACTTCCTAGCTGATTGCCTTCTATGAACTTCCTAGAGCAATGGTATGATACTTGGTGGTGGACTATCTCCGAAAGGTTTGACCCACTACACTCACTAGCAGAGTGGGAACCAGACTTCTTTGAATACATCAATCAAGGCTGGTTAGATATGTATTATGTACCCCCAACAGGTCCAGAGCTTAAGGAAGAGTATATTAAATCTTTCAGTAACAGCACACCGTACTACAACGAGAAGTACTACGATTATGAAGTTTGACCTAGACCTGGAAGACTTCACTATCATTCAGAACGCCATTCACTACTACAAACACGTAGAGAAGCGAGGAAACTTTAAGCAGTACGACATCCCTAGATGTGAAGCTCTCAGGGACAAATTATCACAACAACTAATGGAGAATGAATGAGCACACCAAAGCCAGTCACACTTGCAGAATATGCAGATGTGGGACCAGAGTTCTTTGCAAAGTTTAACTATGTAAAGACTCAACTACCTACCGAGTCAGATGTAGAAGAAGTTCTGACTATTATGGAAACTCTTGCTGCTCTTGTATTGCTCAAGAGAGAAGAAGATGAAGAAGACGACCGCCCCTCTATTGGATTTAACAAATGACTAAAGAACAAGAAGTATTACAACAGTTTATATCAAAACGTGCTGAAGTTGTAACCGCACTTGAGCATCTACAGGCACAAGTAAGAAGGCATAATGAACTTCTATTGAGAGTTGAAGGTGCTATTGAAGCCTTTGGTCTTATTGATATTGAATTAGATACTACCGAAAATGAATCTGCCGAATGATAATTGATATTAGAGACTTTCCTGTCTATTACATAAACCTAGATTCACAACCAGACCGTAGAGAGTCTACGGAAAATACATTAAGGAGCCTTGGTTTTAGTAGGATTTATAGAGTCTCTGGTATTCAACATCAAAATCCAACAGTTGGATGTGCTATGTCCCATCTAAAAGTTATGGGGAACAAATCAATCCAAGCCCCATTCATTTTAGTTGAGGATGATATCCAATACACTGGAAACGAAAAACTAGTTTACGAAGTCCCTGGAGATGCCGATGCGCTATTTTTGGGGACTTCTATATGGGGTAGATTCTTAAACTTCAATGGGCAGTTTGTTCAGTATAAAGAAGTAAATGAAGATATTGTAAGGGTGTATAATATGTTATCTGCCCATGCTATACTATATCTGAATGAAGGATACAAAGAACATCTCAGCCGAGTAGCCTATCATAGTGCCCACGAGATACAAGACCATATGGATGTTGGATACGCAGAGACTCAAAGATACTATAATGTATACTCTGTGAATAGACCAATATTCACTCAAAACACACACCAGGAAGCTTCTACCTCAACACCCATAACTGAAATGGGAATGAACCCAGAAGAATCCAAACAGTTCTTTGAGTCTAAAAAATGGAATCTACAACTGTCTGGTATCAAAACTATCTCTGGCTGGGATAGTAACTACGATCCAAAACATTGGTTTTAATATTATGAAAGTTTTATTCTATACAGATGTTACCTGGTCTCTGGGTAATATCCATAATAACTTGGTAAAGGAGTTCTGTAAGAGGGGCATCTATTCCAATATGCTCAACTGGGATTTTGATTACTCTGTAAGGGAGTTTGACTATCTCAATAAGATCTATGATGTATTTGTAACTCTCCCAGGACCTTGCGTCAATCTATTGATTGGTAAGGGTATTCCTGCTAATAAGATTATCTGTGTGGCTCATAGTCGCTTTGATGTGAAGCATGGTGTAGAATCAAATATTCCCTGGGCATCTCTACGCAAAGTAGTTGCTATTTCACCTGACCTAGTGAAGACTCATAAGATTCTTGGGGTTGATGTGGACGTTGAGTTGGTCCAAAATGGTATTGACTTTGAGTTATTCCATAGAGAGCCAGCAACTGAACTAGCTAGGCTTGGATACTTTGGGTCAGACTTTGCCCCTGATGTTCTTGCTGGAACAGGAGACTGTAAGAGGAAGCATCTAGCAGAGTCGATCTCAAAGATTACAGGACTGCCTCTAATAGGCACAGGAAGCAAGCTAGTGAACCTTTGTATGCCTACGCTATATGAGACCATAGATAGTCTTATAATGCCTTCTAGCTCCCCTGAAGCCTGTGGTCTGCCCTATATGGAAGCAGCTGCCGCAGGTAGGCTCCCTATCAGTAGTTCCGTTGGAATCATTGACCATCTGGGTAAGCCTGCTGGTCTAGTTCTACGAATGGATGAAGAGTCTTTTGTAGAGCAAGCTGTATTCCAAATCAATGAACTGGTTGCCTCCCCCAAGAGGTTCCGCTCATTATGTGTAGAAGCCCAAGACTTTGCACGTCATTATTATGATTGGTCTGCCGTTATTGGTAGATGGATCAATGTTCTAACTAACCTTGATACTACCCTTTGATATGTCTTTTTCGTTCAACCATTTAGGTAACCACGGGCATTTGGGAAACCAGATGTTTCAATATGCTGCCCTAGTGGGTCTATCTATTAAACACAATAGACCTTTTTGTATTCCCCACGAAGGTGTATTTGGGAAGCACTATTACCAAGAGCTCCGTAGTAATATCTACGATGCTTTTGATATTAATCCTATCAAGGGTATTAGTTCTTATCCAACAGTAAATGAGCCAAGCTTTGAGTTTAGTCAGGCTTTCTTTGAGAACCCACCAGCACAGAATATAAATCTATTGGGTTTTTATCAGAGTGAGAAGTGGTTTGCTCACGCATCAGCTTTGGTTCATAAAGAGTTTACTTTCAAGCAACAATATAGAGAGATCGCCGAGGAGATGCGTAAGCATTTGAGTGGTGATGTAGTTTCACTTCACGTCCGAAGGACTGACTATGTAAATAATGCCAACCACGATTGTGTTGGTTTGGATTACTACGTAGAAGCATTGAAGCTTGTACCAGAAGACACCAAAGTAATCATCTTCACCGATGATCCAGAGTGGGCAAAGGCACAGGAACTATTCCCAGATGATAGGTTCTTTGTATCAGAAACCAATTGCCCATACACCGATATGTGTCTAATGACTTTATGTGATTATCATATTGTCGCTAATAGTAGTTACAGTTGGTGGGGTGCCTGGTTGTCCAATAGTAAAAAGGTAATCACCCCAAAGAGATGGTTTGGTCCTGGACTAAACCATAATACAAAGGACATTTATTGTGATGGATGGATTATAGTATGATTGTTGCCGTTGATTATGCCCTCCTCCTAGGCGAGATGGAGGGTGTTTATGCTAAACTAAAGCAGCTAGGAACCCCCGAGGAACTAGCATATGTTGAGGCTATGAAGAAGAAGTACTACAAAGAGTACTTTGGACTCCTCAAAAAAGAAAGGGCAGCCGAACAGGCTTGACCTAACCACCAAGACCTGTTATACTTAACAGGTCACCAAGCCCCGTTAGCTCAGGAGACAGAGCACGAACCTTCTAAGTTTGCGGTCGGGGGTGCGAATCCTCCACGGGGCGTTGTCCATTACTCCTACATTATGGCATTACTATCAGAAAGCGACTACACACATACCATCCAGGCACTTGAATTCTACCTAGAAAACAAGCAAGGTATGATGTCCGACCAAGAAGAAATGGAAAAGCAAGCTCTTCTCTGTTGGATTAAAATTAGCAAATCAAAACTTGGTAGCTGATCCCGCAGACAATGGGCTATACATAGGTTATAATAACTCCATACAGCGCGACTAAGATGGCTAAGCAACTACGTATGGATCTCATTGATGAGTACTACGACCTTTACAGATCACAGACACTGTATCGTCACACTAAAGACTTTAAAGACAACTACACAAAGATCAGTGAGTTATGGGCAGACTTCTCAGAAGAAGAGCGCATTGCTATCAACACACGCTTCATCCAAGACAACCTTGCACCCAATTGATTTTTGTGATATAGTAAGGTCTAACAGACCTGTTTCCTTAGCAATCTGGTGAATGCACCGATCTCATAAATCGGCTGAGGTGGGTTCGATCCCCACAGGAAGCATCGCTATGTATTTCACATACATAGTTTTGAATGGGGAATTAGTTCAGGGGCAGAACGCCAGTTTCCGGTACTGGATGTCATCGGTTCGATTCCGTTATTCTCCACCAATGCTCTGTAGCACAATGGTAGTGCGACGAGCTGTTAACTCGTAGGTTGCTGGTTCGAGTCCAGCCGGAGCAGTTTCAAATTATAATCTTTAAGTGAGTATGTTGGATTTTGAGTATGCCCTCTTCACCAAAGAGGATCCGATCAAACTATTGAAAGACGCTGGTTCAGACCTTTCAATACCGCGAAAGATTAAGTATGCCCCCCACGTTCGTAGGGCACAGGCACTTGTTAAAAAATCCCAGAAGTTTAGGGACATCATTACATCAGAAAGGGATATTATAAGTAGTGTTATTGCTACTACATTTTCCGCATACTTCGGTAATCAGCTAGACCGTGGATTATATCTGGCTATTCCTAGCAATGTTACTAAAGACTATGTTGAATTTATTGAAGCCGCTTGTAAGGACTTTAAATTAACTGATAAATATATGGAGAAGATTACAAAAGTAATTCTCTACCACTCTGATTATATTGATGCATTTGTGAAAGCATTTCTAAGCATTCGATTAGCACAGGGCGAACTGGATAAATTAAAATCTAATTGAGATGAAATCATTCCTAAGTTTTCTATTTGAAGCCAAGCAATCTAAAGCCGTTCAGCAAGCCACTAAAATGGGATTGCGAAGTGACGGTCACGGTGGATGGTATGATCAGCGCGGTGAGTTTGTCGCCAAGACCGTTGGGGATGGTTTGGAGTTCTTTAACTCAAATCAACAGGATGGTGAAAGAGATCCAAACCAAAGCGCAGAGGATAAAGCCACTTCTGGTGAAGAAGCTGCTGGTGGTGCTGCTCTAGGAACCCGTGTAAAGGACACAGAGGGCGCTACACAAGCCCAAGCTGATAAAGGTGCCGTAGAACCCGAAGCAACCGCACAAGATGCCGCAGTAGCTCAACAGGCTGCCCCAGAGCAACCAGCTGCTGCCCCCACCGAACAGCAGGCACCTGCCGATGTTCCTAAGACAAAGGGCACACTCACCCTTGCTTTTGGACGTTTCAACCCACCTACGGTGGGACACCAGAAGCTTATGGATAAGGTAGCTTCCAGTTCTGATGATAATGACTATGTTATTATTCCATCTCGTTCCGAGGATAAGAAAAAAAATCCATTAGGAATTGATCGTAAAGCTGCTATTATGCGTCAGCTATACCCAGATCACGCAGAAAAGATTGTAAATGATGCGGGTAATCGTACCATTTTTGATGTTATGCGTAAGGCACATAACGATGGCTATGCTAATGTCCGTATTGTTGGTGGTGGGGACAGAGTACAGCAATATGAAAAGTTGGCTAATAAGTACAACGGATCTACTTATCAGTTTGATAATATTGAAGTGGTAAATGCTGGCGATCGTGATGCCGATTCAGATGGTACTGATGGTATGTCTGCTTCTAAGATGCGTAAAGCAGCCAAGGATAATGACTTCGCATCATTTAAAAAGGGTATGCCCAAGGCTATGGGTAATGAGGTCCTTTTGGCTATCTTTACTGAACTACAAGATGCTATGGGAGTAACTCCAAAAGAAGCTGCTGTTGCTGAAGATTGGCAAGTTGCTCCTAGACTTTGCTTGTCGGACTTGAGGGAGGAATATGTTAGTGGGAATATCTTTAATATTGGAGATATTGTTACTCACGACCCAACCGGAATGGTTGGTGAGATTGTAAGAACTGGTGCCAATTACTTGATTTGCGTCACCGAAGATGATAAAATGTTTAAAACTTGGACCCAGGATGTCAGTTATGATGATCCATTGGCAGTTCAACATACTAAAATTAATAGTTTCACCAAATTTCTAAAGAAATTTAGATAGGTCAGTAACTATTATAAATAAAACTACGAAGAAAACCACGCCCTGTTATTTTAGATACATGGAATTCCAAATCACTGAAGCAATTGAGTTGGTTAAAACTCTTGCCGAGACTGAAAATCTAACTCACACTCAAGCATTGACTGCCTTCTTTTACGAGGCTGATTTGGGTATTGAAGATGCCGCTGCTCTAAAAGCTGCCTTCTATGAGGAATATACTCTACGTGAGATGGCTGAAGACTCTCTATCAAACGCATTTAAGACAGTATTTGTAACTGGCGTAGAAGAGTTGGCTGAAGTAGACACCAAAGAAACTGGTGAAGGAACAAAATATAAAGTTCGCGTAAAAGATCGTAATAGCCAGTCTAGCTACACTCGTTATGCTACTCGCCAAAAGATTGCCGAGCTTCGCGCCAATCCAAATATCGCTTCCGTTGAGCTAACTGATTACGGCTCTACCGGAGAAGATGATGATGGTAGCAAGACCGCAGCCGCCAAGCGTGGTGACCGTGACGGAGACGGTAACGTTGAGTCTTCCTCCAAAGAGCACGCTGGTGTAGTCCATAACGCAATTCAACGCAAGATGGGTGGTAAGCCTGACGGACAGGACACTCGTAAGGAAGAATTTGAGCTAGAGGAAGGCAAGAAAGAAGCCGATCTAGGCAAGATGGAGCGCCAAGAGAACAAGCACCGCAAGGCTTCCACTAGTCAAAAAGGTGGTGGTAGAGGCGACTCAAAGAACAAGTCTAATAAAATGTCTAGCATCCGTGGTGCTATTGAGCGTGGTGAAGATCCCCGTCGCGACACTTACGCTGGTAAGAGAAGTGGTAAGGACGGCACTCATCCCCCAGAAGATCATAGAAAGGCTTTCACCAGAACTCCACTTAAGGACCGCCCAGCCAAAGAGCCTGGTGTAAAGAAAGAGTCTGCTTGGGAACAGTACCAAGAACTTCGCGCATCTAAAAAAAAAGTAGATGAAGGCTACAAAGGTAAGCACGGTCAGTCTGATGAAGAACATATGGACTCCCGCTCAGATGCTGCTAAGCAGATCTCTGGCGATTCCGAGACATCCGGCGCTGAGTATTCCCACCGTTCATATCGTGGTGTAGGCAAGCCTGCCAAGCCCGGTGAGCGTCAGGAGAACCAGGGCAAAATGACCGATGCTGATCGTAATGAGCTAGCTATTCGTAAGAATGCCCTTAAGAAGAAGACCCAGAAGGAAGACTTCCTACCTGAAGCTGATTTAGTTGATGCTGGTCGCGAAAACCAAGGTGAGCGCGAAGGCAAAAAGCTAACAGGTAAGGGTGTTGATAATAAGTCAAGCATCAAATTGATGCCTAGTATTGATGAATCTGTTGTAACTGAAAGCGAAGAAAGCCTAGCACAACAGCGTCTACGCAATTCATCTTCTAACGATAGTTTGCGTGGAGCAATTAGAAATCTAGTTGCTGAAGAGTGCTGCCCTAAGTGTGGAACCCCCGAATGTACCTGTGAAGGTAAGAAAGAGGAGAAGCCCAGGAAGAAAAAAGCCAAGCTTGATGAAGCTGGTATGCCCATCCTTGAGTACAGTCGCAACAATGCGCGTCCAGGTCCTAGCAAGGAAATGATCGATCCTCCTGCTGATGCTAATGGTCCTGAAGGTCATATGAACCCAAAGGGTGAGCCTAAGCGTTATAAGGAAGCTGGTGAAGCTCCTGGCGACCGTCGCCCTAACCGTAAGAAAGACAAATCTTTACCTTTTGATGATGGAACGGTTCCCAACGGATCTGGCGTATAAATAAAAGAGCAGTTAATAGGTACTTCCTATGTCAAGACTAGTAGAACTATTCAAGCCCGTTCTTATGTGGCTCCGTGATTCTGCTGAAGTAAAGCGCCTAGTAGTAGAACTACTTGAGCGTTATGCTGCCTCCACCGATAACGATATCGATGACCTAGTTGTCGCTACCGTTCGCAAGGCACTTCTCCCAGAAGCGGCTAAGTGATTGAATGTATTGCCGCTACACATATATGGTTTTGGGTTATCAGTGGCTTATTGATTCTTTCAGAAGCACTTGGTAATACAAAATTAGTAAGGGCAAACGGAGTATTATCACTAATTTTAGACATATTTGAATTTATTCTTCGCTTTTTTAGGCGAATTGGGTTCAAGTAAATCGAAAGACTCGGCAAAAGCTGGGTCTTTTTTTTTGTATAAATAAAACTACAGTAATTAATTTACAGGGAAATTCACATGGCACTCTGGGGAAATTCAGACGATCTAGTCATTGCAGGTGCTCCAAGTTCAGTTGATGTTGTTGGTACAGCAAGTTCTGATTTCTGGACAGCAGCAGGCACTGATATTAACTTGGTTCCAACAGGAACTACTATTCTATTAAGTCTACTAGGTGGCACACCTGGTGATGATGGATTCGTTGTAGTTGAATCATATTTAAGCGCAAACCTAGCTAAAGTAGGTAAGATGTCTGCTGTAGCTGCAGGAACTTATGAAGCGGCATATTGTAATCAGCCTATCAGTCTAAAGAACGATCCTGGTTATGCTCCTAGTTCAGCTGATGGAAGCTTGGACCGTACTGAGGTTGCTGCTGGTGTTTCTACTGCTGGCATCGAGGCTGCTAATGCAGATGGCGTAGGTGGAATCCACGCTGGTTGGGTTGGTATCACTACCTACGTAGATATGCACGGAGAACTTCGCACCAAGAGTGAAACTTTTGTTGCTGCTTCTGGCATCGCAACAGGTAATCGTCCATATCCCACTACTTAATTAGTGAGTAATATATTATAGGGGGATTATGCGATTTGATGAACTAAATGAAGATAATTATCTCCTATTTGCAATTAAGTTCTACGACAATCCTCACGCCATAACACGTGAGGATTTCGAAGAAGATTTGAAGAAGATCAAATACGTTAAGCGCCTTCTTAAGCGCTACCACAATACTAACGTATTGAAGAAACATTTGATTCTTAATCATCTGACTGTACTCTTCAACGTATTTGGGGATGCCGCAGTTCCACTTCTTTTCTATAATTTAGAGAAGGATCTATGGTCTTCTATAAAAAGCTTTCTCGTTTTCTTAAAGAAACTCCCAGAGTTTCCCAAGAGCGTGATTGATGATATAGAACTAGATCAATACTGTTTAGACCAACTGGAGAATATCGATGGAGACTAAAGTAGACAAAATCCTAGAGTGCTATAGACGTCTTCGTGAAGAGATGGGTGCTGCTGCCGCTGGTGGTGGTGGTGGCGGTGGCATGACCACTCAATCTACTCCTGGAAAACCTGGTTTTTCTGGTGCTGCAGATTCTACCGGTCCAGTTGCTGGATATGATAAAGTGGACTTCCGCAAACGCAAATATAAGAAGCTCAATATGTTTTATAGGCAAACAGTAAAACCTAAGAAACGGAGCTAAAAATGCTAGAAAGGGACCCCGATAACATTAAGTTGGCAGTCCTTGAGGAAAAATTGGGTAACATGGTAGAAGTAATCTCTCGCCTAGATGCTACAATTGAAAAATTGAGTGATCTAAGCGTTAATGTTAGTAAGATGCTTGCGGTACACGAAGAAAAACTCGACTTTGCTCGCGAAACTGCAGCCGAAACGGCTAAGGAAATCGATGAGTTAGAGGCTCGAATTGAGTCTAAGATTGAGATTCACTCTCATAGACTTAGATCAGTAGAGCGCCGAGTGTGGATTGGTTTAGGTGTTGCAGTTAGTGTGGCACTTTTTATACAGTCCCCCATAGTGTCCAATATCACTCACCACACAGATAAATCTGCTATAATAGTTCCAAGGAACTAACCTAGTATTTGTAATGGATTTTGTTGACTCAAAATACGTGAACCTAGTAGCCTCTCGTCTTGAGAAGTTCAAAAGAGTAAAGGGGGATCTTTTTAATTTCCGCTGCCCCATTTGTGGGGACTCTTCAAAGAACAAGACCAAGACGAGAGGTTACCTTTACACGGTAAAAAATAACACGAATTTTAAGTGTCATAACTGCGGAGCCAGTATGTCACTAAACAACTTCATTAAACATATGGATACTACTCTCCATAAACAATATGTTATGGAGAAGTTTAAGGGCGGTCATACAGGTAAGAACTTCTCAACCCCATCACCCAAATTAGAATTTACGAAGCCAGTATTTACTAGAAAGCTTAAGATTAGATTACCGAAAGCATCAGAGAATGTAGACGCAAAAGAATACTTAGAGAAGCGTAAGTTAGACCCAGAAAAGTTTTATTACACTCCAACATTTAAGAAGTGGGCAAACACACTTACTAAGGCATTCGATAGCA
>JAAHTG010001903.1_pt1 | contig 12964 bp, 3 predicted proteins | sample 6116081 | NCBI WGS metagenome assembly JAAHTG01 (sample SAMN13939989, study PRJNA603662) | sponge metagenome | isolation source: marine sponge | host: Mycale hentscheli | place: New Zealand | collected 2005 | reverse complement strand
ATCTTTGTTTTTCAATCTTATCTTATAATCTTTTCCAGCTTTACTAGTTAAAGTCTCTTTAAATTGAGCTTTTTGAGCATCTGTAAAACTAGGTTCATTTGCTTTTGCATCTTGTTTTATGCTAGTAAGATCCAATATTTCGTTTTGTTCTATTAAATCTAAAGCTCTTTTTCTTTCATCTAAATTTGATATTCTTTTTGGGTCAGTAATCATATCAAAGCCTCTTTTTCTAAAGCTTCCACCTATACGATTACCCATTGTAAAATTGACGCCTCTAAATATCTCGTTAGGCATTACACTTCCAAAATCGTTAACAAGTATCTCTCTTTTTCTAACCTTGTTGTTTCTTGCTTCTTCTAAAGCTTTTGGATCTACTTTACTGTCTAATCTTTCTTGACCAGATTTTTGTTTTCCAGCTATTTTAGCTTGACTAAATTTAGCACCTAGTTTAGCTCTTTCTCCTGGAGATTCAACTAAAGTTTCTAAAGCTCTATTGTCAATGTGAGCTTTTATAGCTGCTTTGTAATGTTGAGCATCTCTATAAAGAGGTAGCTTTTTGCCATCAACAATCTTGTTAAATTCTACACCGTTAATAGTAACGTTTTTACCTTTTATTATATCAATGTAGTTTTTAAGCGTACCTGTTAGTTTTCCTTCTTTGTTATATAAAGCTTTACCTATTGTTGTTTGTAATATACCAGTTGCCTTACCCATAGCATCTTTGCCTTTAGGTAATCTAGCAAAGTCTGAAGCTGCATTATCCACCAGAAATTGACGTATCTTAACAAGAGCATCGTTATCAAATTTAGGTATATTTCTAGCTTTTTCTATAATAGCATCTACTGTTTTTAAACCAAACATATCAGCATACAACTTAGCTAGAGGTCTAGGTGTTTTTCCTAGATCTTTATATTTTTTTATAGGACCTCTATCTTTGTAAGATTCTTTTACAACTTCTGTTATTTTGTTTTCAATAGCGTCCTTTTGACTTTGACCTTCTTCAACTGTTATTGATTCTAAAAACTCAGGAGTTAAACGGGTTTTTTCAAACTTAGTTGTTTCAGTAGGTTTTTTAGCTATTTTTTCTACAGGAGCTTCTTTAGCTGCTTCAGCGGCAGGAGCTTCTTTTAAACCAGCTAAATCGTCTACGTTTTGATCAAATTCTTTACCTAAGTTTCTATCAGCTATTTCAATATACCTTTTAAAACCAGTTTTTGTAGAAAAACTATTATTTAAAAATAAAGATAGCTCACCAACTTTTTCTCTTTTTTCTACTTTAGCGGCGTAGTCATTAATAACGTCTAGCATACCTCTTTTACCTGTCATTATTTCATCAACAAGTAGTTGCTCGTCGTAGTTTGGTCTATTTCTAAATCTTCTTGCTAAAGCTACAGCAGTAGGTCTTAGTAATTCTAGTATTTCAAAGCTAGCATCTTTACCTTTTTCTTCAAACAATTTATTTACAGTGTCAGAGTCTTTTTTAGCTAAACTAAACGCTGGAGCTAATTCTCCTTTTGGTGCTGGTTTTCCTTCAGCTTCACTTTTTTCTATAGTGACTCTACCTAAGTCTTGAGCTTTTAGCATATCAAATATGCCTTTACCTGTATTAGGATTTACCTCTATGTTTGGTAAAAAGTTTTTAAACGCAGGTACTAAACCAGCTAATCCTTCACCAAAGCTTTTGTTAAACTGTATTTCACCTCTTTTAATTAACTCAGCAAGAACAGTTATGTTTTCCTCGTACCATTTTTCTTTACTTTCACCGACTTCATATCTGCTTAACAACTCTTCATTAAGAACTCTTTTTTGTCTAGGTGTTAAATTTTCTAAAACACCGTCAATCATTTTAATACCTTCAGGTGTTACATTACCTTGAGCATCTTTAAAAGAGTCTTTTAATATAGAATGAGGTATTTCGTGTGTTACTGGCGTAAAGTTTCTTTGTTCTAAAGCGAATTCTTTATTTATAATCCTGTTACCGTCTTTGTCTGTAAAAGCTATTCTTCCTTTAACATCTTCAGCTTTAAAACCAGATTCATCATAAATTTTTTGAAACTCCTCTGGAGTTCTAGCTTCAACTACTGCGCCTTTAGAAGGATCTGCTTGCTTTATATCTTTTTCATAAGCTGTTATAGCAGCACCTTGAATTTCTGACTGTATGTTGTTATATAATTCACCGCCTTTTATATACTTACTTAGCTCTTGCTCAGCGCTTTTTATAGCCTCTTTGTTTTCAAGAAGTTCAGATTCTGATAAATTAGTTTTATCTAAATTTTTTAATCTATAAATTCTTTCGTTAAGCTCTTGTTTTTTTAATAAAAACTCTCTAGTGTTTTGCCTAGCAGGAGTTTCTCTAGGTGCTACAAATTCTGTTGGATTTAATGGTTGAAGCCCATAAGGTGTTAGCATAAAAGATTTTCCATTTAACTGAGCGTCTATAAGTGACTCGTTAAGTATTAGATTTTGCAAATAAGAATCATTAACAGAATTTTTTTGTATACCTAATCTTTTATAAAGCATACCAACACCATCTAATCCATAGTAAGATAAAACTTCACCATCTCTAGCATTTAGCTTTTCTCCATTTTTTATTTTTTGAGAAACAATATAAAACTCAGATTCTTTAGGCGCGTTTCCAGAATTTTTTTCCGCCTGAATTAATTCGTAAGCAGCATTAACCGTTATTTGAGTATCAACTACTCTATAATCTTCTTTTAATTTTTTAAATTCAACATCAGCTTCTTGTTTTGTTATTTTACCTTCTCTTTTTCTTTTTAAAAGATCTTTAACTTTGTTATCAAACGCATTATTAAGTTCTTCTACAGCGTCGGTAGTTGCATCTGTTATATTTTTTTCATCTACGCCAAGATTTTTAGCTGATTGTTTTGATTGAAGATCTAGTCTACCACTTGTTTTCGCGCTTATTATATCACTTTTAAATTCTTTTCCGATACTACGCATGTTAGGTATAGCCTTTGTTAATGTTCCAGCTATAATCATTTTTATAGTCTCCGCGGCTTGAGTATGTAAAGACACAGTTAAATTACCTTGCTCATCAAATAAACCGCCAGTTACAACCCCACCAAACTGATATGTGGTTGCACCGCCAAACCCGCTACCAACAGATCTAGAAACTCTTTTATAAGTGTTTGGAGCGTATTTAGTTAAAGCATTAACTACAGGTGAAAATAATCTACCTATTTTAGAAGTACCTAGATACTTAACAAAAGGATCGTACATGGAATGACCAAAAGCTAATGAAGCACCAAATCCTGCAGAAGAAGGTAATTCTTCCAAACTAAACTCGCCAGTTCTATACTGACTAACTATGTTTCCACCTGTAAAAGTTACAGCTTGACCTAAAGCAGCGTTTGCTGTTTTAAAAGCAGGTAAAGCGTAAGGTATTTTAGAAAATCTTTTACTATTTGCTGCTAATTTATTTGCCCACTTTTGAGTTTTAGCTACAATGTTACCACTACCTCTTGTAAAAAGATAAACATCTCCCATCCAAGCTAAAAGATCTGGAGCTGTAGCACCTATCTCTTGACCAAAGCTTTCTGGAGATTGAAGTCCTACGCCTGGTATCTGTATAGCTAGAGAGTTGTCTAAAGCACTTTTACTAGCTGTAAAACCATTTGCTTGCGCCCAGTTTAAATATGTGTTCTTTTTTTCCCTGTCTGTTGAATCTGGCGTTCCGCCTAAAAGCTTTAAAGTAGCTGAAGCAAACTCTTCCCCAAAACCTGCAAATCCACCTTTTTCTGTTGTTAGTGGATCTCTATCTAATTGATAAGCTCTGTTTACTATCTTGTAATCTTTTACAGCGTCATTAAAAGCTTTTATCAAAGGATGTCCATCTTCGTCATCTATAACTCTAACATCTAATTCTTCTAAATAACCAGGAAGTCTACCATTTAAAGCTATTTCTTCAACTAAACTTGATATATCTTCAGCCCATTCAAAACCTTTTTTACCTTGATAACCTCCGTTTTTGCTAAAATAAATAGGATCATTAGCAGCTCCGCTACTCTGTTTATCCCAGTTGTATATTTCTTGAGCTAAACCAACTATTTTAAAATAATCATCTTTAAGTCTTTGTTCTAAAACATCTCTTTCAGTTGTTTCAGCTAATTTTTTAGATTCTTGAAATAACTCTATTTGAGACTCTGGTACTTTGTCTAAATCTAAGTTTTTTATTTCATTTCCAAAAAACAATCTTTCACCGTAGTTTTTTTGAGTGGCTATTTTATCTTGTTCTTCTGGTGGTAAGTTTAAAAAACTTAATTCTTCAGAGTTTAAAAATTGCTTACCGTCTTCTAAAACATCGTCAATACTAACATCATTAAACTGAGCGCTGGCTTGAGAACCTAAGTAATTAGTTCTATAGTTTTGAATGTTAGAAATATTTACAGCTTTAGATCCATCATTTCTTTCTTGTTCAGCTTCTCTAGAACTTTTAACTGTAGGAAAATAACTACTTCCTACAGAGCTTCCATATATATCTAAAGAAGCTTGTATAGCTGGCTCGTTATTTGTTTCCCAAGCTTTGTTGCCAAGTTCTATATTTAATTGCTCTGGATCATATTTTTGAATAACTACCTCGTCTAATGTTCCTACGGCACCTTCAAAGTCTAAGTTTTCAGTATAGTTTATTATTTCAGCGCCAGGAACTTTCTTAACGTAATCTTTTATGTCTTTTACATTTTCAAAACCTGGATCTTTATTGTCGATTTTTTCTTTAATTTGTGAAAAAGTAAACTCATCAAAACCAGTTTCGCCTCTAGGTATTATTACTCTACTTTCATAGCCAACATCTCCAGATTCAATTAAGTTTATACCTTGTTGTTGAGACTTTTTTAATTTGTTATATTCGTTTAGTTTAGTCTCGTATTCATCAAGTTGCATATTATATACAACATTTTTAAAAAACTCAGATGTTCCAAAACCACCAATTTTGTTACTTAAACCTTTTATTGGTTGAAGCTGTAGACTATAATCATCTTGATATTCTAATTGTCCATTTCCAGACTTTAAATTCTCGGACGCTTCCGGTATTTCTGTGGGTGATGCATTCGCATCCGTCTGTTTTGCAACACCCTTTTCCTTTGCTTCTTTAACAGGAGGATCAATTTGTTGGTTTTGTTTTTTAAACTCTTCAGCTTTTTCTACTATTTCTGGTTCAGTATAACCTTGATCTTGCAAAGAGATTACGTATTCTAGTAGTGTCATTTAATTAGATTTATAAGTTGTTAGCTTCTATAAGTTGTTGTGCTCTGTTTATTTTTTGTTCTTCTAAACTAAAAACAGCAGCGTCTTCTACTATACTTGGTAGTTGATTGCTAGTAAACTGATATATATAATTTTCTTTAAAGTATTCTTTATATGCCTCAGAAAATATTTTTCTTTTATCAACGCTTAGTGGTAAGTTTTCTTCGTACGGCCAATAGTCACCGTTTGAGAAAAATACGTTCCAAGCAGCTATTGCATTTTGTTCAAATCTCATTATACCAGCTATATCTGCCTCAACAAATGCATTTACTTTTCTTGTTATTTTATCGATGTCGTATTTAAGTATATTTCTACCCATGCCATCACCAATTTCTATAACTTCATAAACTGGTTTACCGTCTTGACCTATAATAAGATATTCTTCAGATATTTTAGCTGATGGCTTTAATTCTTCGTTTTCATCAATACTATCAGGAGCAAATATTCCAGCTTGCACTAAAAGATTTGTCATATTTTTTTCTATATCTGGAGTTACAGATATAATAGTTTGGTTTATATCTGCTAAAGTTTTTAATGCAATATCATTAATTACAAGCGGTTCGTCTAGCGCTGGACCGTCAAAAACCATGCTTTGGCTACCGTCTTCTAAAAGAAACAATCTTATGTCATATCCATCAGACCTTGAAAAACCAGGTCTCATACCTAATACACAATAAGCTACATTGTATCTATAATTATTATTTAAGTCAAAATTAGGCTCGTCTATGTTGCTTAATTCTGATAATAAATTAGACATAAAGTCTAAAGATTTTTGCGGATATTCCTCTAATTGCTTAAGTCTTTGTATTTCATATCTACAAGTTTTGTCTATACAACTACCAGAGTCTATATTAGATTTTAATTCTGCGTATAATTTACCCATGCCTTGGTATGCTGTTTCAAATATTTGAAAATCAAAGTCTACAGGGCTAGATAAATAAGTCTTGTTGTGAGCTAAAGCACTAGACTTTAGCATTTCTTGTATTACAGAATTTGTTATTACGTTTTCATTCATAACTTATATTTAAAGTAAACCGCCTAGTATATTAGTTACACCACCAATAGCGCTAGTTACAGATCCTACCTCATCCGCAGCTGCTTGAGCTTTCATTCCCATAGCTTGATCGAGCAAAGATGCAGTTCTATCTAAAACTTGTTGTTCTCTATTTTCTTGTACACCAAACATAAATTGTTTGCCTATAGCTTGCGCTTGTTGTTCTCTAGCTCCTTCTGATATTTGTATTCCTTGTACTCTTGATTTTTCAGCAATAATTCTTTGTGATGCCGATGCTTCACCTTGAGCTTTTAATCTTTCGTTTGTTGCTTCTTGAGACTCAATACTAGCCGCTACATCTTTTTTACTTCTTAAAGCAGCTTGAGCAAGTGCAGTTGCACCACCGGCGCTAGCCCCAGTAGCTCTCAACGTATCTAGAGTATTAGCTAAAGATATATCAGCTTCTTCTATTTGCATTTCTGCAGCTTTAGTAGCAACACCTAAGTTGGCAAAAGGATTACTAACCATGTTAGATAAATCAACTGCCATGCCTGCTAAGCTTCTAGTATCTTCATGTGGATTAATAATCTCTTGTCTATTTTGTTCTAAATTAGTAAGCTTAGCTTGAAGTGAAGCCGCTCTTGCAGCAGCGGCTCTTCTAGCTTTTTTAGCTTTACTGGCGCCAAATATTCCGCCCGCTATGTTTAAGCCTATGCCGGCTAAAGCTAATGGTAGCATAATTTTATTTTTTTAATATCCGTTAGTTCTAGTGTAATCAGAAGATACACTAAATAATTCTTTTAATCCTCCTGGATTTGTTGTTCCATCTGTAGAAAGAGTTACTGTAGAATAGTAACCTTTAATACCATGTTGATCTGGACCTAAAACAACTTGACCAGGTATGTTTATAATAGATTGTAGTTTTGGGTTTCTGTTTTTTCTAACGCCAGCAACATAATTATTTTCTTTTATATCAAAACCAGCGTGATATATAGGCTGCTGTGCATTTACTCCAGTATTTCCATTTAAATCATAAGAACCTTCTAAGTAGCTTAATACAGGTTCTGCTCTATCTATATAGGTATTTCCATTTGGATTTCCACCAAAACCTTGAACTCCTTGCGAGCTACCAGTCATAGATGTAGCTTCCCATCCATTGCTTCCTTCGTAAGCTATTGTTTTAAAGACTTTTTGAGATGCGACATTAGGATTAAATACAAATTCTATAAAAGAAGGTGTAATAGAGCTACCGTAAAAACTACCTCTATTATTGCCTCCATAATAATGAATCCATAGTCCGTTTTTAACTGTAGAAAATGTATTATTTTTTATACTAAATATAAACTCTGGTTTATAAGAAAATCTACTTACCCAACCATTAACGCTATCATCAAAAGCTAAGGTTTGATATGATCCATTAGATTTTTGTAAACTAACTGTATATAGTTTATTATGTATGTCAAACCCACCTTCAACTCTACTAAAATCATCTATAAAGCCTAGTTGTGTTCTAAAATAAGACTTCATGCCAAAATTAGATATTTCTTCTAAACCGTTACCTGACAATCTTAAAACAGCTCCTCTGTCTCTATCTGTAAAATATTTTCTATAACCATAAACCGCAAAGCTTTCTGGGTTTCTAGATATACCAAACTCGCCAGCATAAGGAACTATTTGACCTACAACGTCTGTTGATGATGTAACTGTTGTGCTACCCTCTGCAGAATATATAGCATTTTTATCTATCAATGCTCTACTAACTTTTAGCTCTTGAAAAATAATTAAATTTGTATCTTCTGCATAAAGTTTCTGTATACTACCTTTGTCCGGGTTTACAGATTTAGTTATATCTTCAGCTACGGAAAAAACATTTGTTTGATTAACTGAAGTTCTAGAATTATAAATACCAGAATATATTAAAGAACTAGAAGGTATTTTTTGAGATTTATCTTCTGCTACCAAAAAAGCTCTAGCACCTGGACTAACAGATTTATTGTTAAAACCACCTTTAATTCTAGCTTCTTCAACATACCAATCACCTGTAGTATCTCCCGCAGGATCAAACTGCTTCTTTTTTAACCAAAAAGAGTTATAATATTGTATTCCTAAAGTAACAGCCATTTTATTATATTATCACTTATTAATATTTTTTTTACCACTAGTTTTCAAATGTTCCACCGTCCCAATTAAAGTTATTATTACTGTTGAAAGGAAATGGTGGATTACTAATGTTAACCGGTTGAAAAACAAAAGGACCTTGACCTCCTGGAACATAGTAATTACTCTGACCTGGTAGTGGTCCAGCTCCTGGATCTATATCTCCATTAAAGACAAATATTAAACCACATTGAACAGCAGCTGTACTTCCATTATCTTGCCAGCTTAATATTTCAAATTCTACATTGTTAATTAAAGATCCTTCTTCTATACTAGGAGTTGGAGCAAAAGCAGAAGTAAATCCTGATATAGTACCTAAATAAACTGGTATTGGATTAGGAGAAAAAGTTGTTGCAGTTAAGGTTTGCGATGCACCGTTACCTAATTTAGCTCTAACAGTTACCGCGTTATTTACAGAAAATCCTGCAGTATAAGCCGCTAGCCATACTTCTACATCTGTAGCTGTCCAATTAGCAACCGCACCTAATAATGTACCATTAGAACCATCAAAAACAGCGTTTGTTCCATCTAGTAATAAGGGTCCACCACCGCTGCCAGTGTTTGTGGCAGGCCACATACCTGGAAGATTGTTATTAATAGTTTGACTGAGATAAGAAGCCCATATAACTTGATTTGTATACTGTGTGGCTTCAACAGTAAAAGCAACAGTACACTCCGTAGACTCACCACCTCCAAAAGGATTATCAGCACTTCTATCAGTTACTCTTATTCTTATTCTATAAAACTGATCAGAAGCCAGAGCTTGACCTTCATTTATTGATATATAACAATTACCTGGGCTATAATTTGATTCTTGCTGTATAAATAAAACCTGTTCGCTGGCAGGTGTAGGCGAGCCACAACTACCATTTTCTCCACATTGAATCAAAGTTGCCGTGCCACTAGCGCAATCGCCAGCTCCGATTGGCTCCATTGTTACATTTAATATTTCAAAATAAAGTTCTTGCTTATCAGCATCGTCAGTTGTTTTAGCTGATCCATTTTCTGCAGTTATAACTCCAACAGCATTGGCTTGATCTCCTATATTAAAATAATAGTCTACATCTGCAAAGCAAGGGCCAGTACATGTTGGACAAACGCCAGTGTTAGTAAATACAGGTGCTAAATTCTGTAACGTTGTTTCTAAACTTATTATACTTGTTTCACCTGTGCTTAAAGTTATTTCTATATTAAATTGATAATATTCGGCCCAGGGTAAATTCTGTAAAGCTACTTGAGGTTCTATAAGTCTTAAAAAGTAAGAACCATCTAGATTAGGAACAAGAGCAAATTCTTGATTTCTATTTACATTTTGATTTATAGATCCGTTTTGATTTTTAGAAAAAACAGAAATTAAAACACCTATAGTATCAACTACATTACTTCCATTTGCATCTATAGGAAAAAAGTCTTGAGATATTCTAGTACCATTACCCATACCTTCATTTACACTTATAGTAGTATTTGGAGTAAAAGCTATTGGTGTGTTAGAAGTTGAAAATACAGCTTGATTTAGATCAGATATTAAACCAGTTGTAGATGACTCCCAAAATATATCTAAAACAGATTCTACTGGAGTTGTTTCGTAAACGGCTAAATACATCGATGTTGGATATTGCCCACCCACCGCGCTAGGGTTCCAGTTTCCTTCAACTTCACCTATACCACTATTTGTACTTATTCTAGCAACTAAAGGATTTGAATTTGTGATAGTATTAGTAACGTCTACAGCTGCACTACCGCCAGCTTGTGATTCTATATAATTAATAGGAAAACCTGGATATAAACATAAACCATTTGCAACACCCGTTGATACACTAGTATAATCAGGTATTGGACCAAACATTGTTCTTTGGTCAGATATTAAAACAACTGTATCTGCAGTGGGAGAAGGAAAATATTGTTCATTTCTTTTACTTCCATCGTTAGAGTTTGTAACTCTTCCAAATATTTTTACGTTACTGTTGAATTCTGTTTGTGTAGGACTAACTTCTTTTAAGTCTCTAGATATTTTGTTTACATTATCACCTATCAGCACTATGTGTGCAGTATCATTTATTTCGTCTTTATTTCCAACTATAGGATAACCATTTGTAATACCTGGTAAATATACATTGTAATAATCTTGCTGTTTTTGCTGTACAACTATCCTGTAAGAGTAATAACCAAGCTCATCTATAGTGTATGTTGCTCTAGTTTTTTCAGCTAACAAATTGTCTTGAGTATTAGTGTATTCAAAAAGATAATCATCTGATATTTTACTAGAGCAAACTATAGTTAAAACGTCTGTAGAGTTGTTATAAGAAACACTGTTAATGTCAACATAATCTTTATAATAACCTCTTAAACTTTTGCTTGTATTAAAATACTCTTGATAAGTCGTATTAGACCAACCCGAAAATAAATTTAAAATTTGATATTCATAAGTATTGTTTGAAAAAAAGTCTGTTTGTCTAAAAAACCTAAAAGGCGCTACAGCTGGAGAGCCATTGTATGGTGTTGTATAATAACTTCCTTTTGCATAAGTACCAGGATAACCAGATATTCCGCTATAATTTCTTTGTTCAGGAATTATATCTATAAAATTTATTTTTAAATTATCTCCGTTCCAACCACCTATGTTAGGTTGAAAATCATCTCTTTTATAGGCGTGAAATAGATTAGATCCTTCTTCTGGTTGATTAAACTCATCTAGCAAGTTGTCATATTTGGAAAGTATAACATCGGATTGTCTACCCCATTTATCAGCTAAAACAACACCGACTTTATAATTTCTATTTTGTTTAATATTGTGGTTAGGATATTCTATATCTTCTTGTAAACTTTTATCACCAGAACTTATTTTATAATCTAACGATTGAACACTAGCGTGATTAGCTACAAAGTTTCCGTACATTATTCTATTGCCTGAAGTTTCTTGAGCTAAAGCGGCTACAGGTACTTTATCGTAAACTCTTACAACTTCTCTTTCAGGTAAGGTTTTGTAGGGTTTTAAAGACTGGTAGTTATATTGATATACAGGTTGAGGTGAATAACTTACTTCTACAGTGTCACCATCCGAATAAGTTACAGTTCCAGCCAAAGTTATTATATATCTAGGTGGATTAAACGTTGAATCTAACTCTACACTGACAACCTCTACAGGAGGATTAACAGGAACACCTCCAATTGAATCAACAACATATCCAGGTATTATACCATTTTCAGCGTCTGTTGTTATAAATTTATCTGTAGCTCCACCTATAGTTGTTACTGTAGTTGTTCTATCTGTATATAAAACGTCAAAATTTTCATCAACTGGTATAGTTTCTATAACTTTAAATGAAAGCCCATCAGATTCTTTTATTAAAATATCTAACTCTTTTACTTTATAGTCTGCATGTATGCTTCCAGAAGGTAAAGGTATATTTAAAACAAAGTTATTAGCAAAGTTCTGCATAAACTCAACTTCTGTAGATCTAAAAGTTTTTTCACCATCTCCGTTTAAACCAGCAGAAGCTCCAGGAAAAAATAAACCTCCTTGTTCAGGTATAAAAGCTGTTTGTGTAAATGGAGCTACTAAAGAATATTCATTGTCATCAAATTTAAATCTATAAGAAAATCTAGCAAATCTTTCCTTTAAATAATCAGGATCACCATTCCAACCATCGTAATCGTCATCTCTTATACATCTTATTGCGTAACCTACGTAATCACCACTACTTGGTAATGGTGCAGCTGTCGGTCCTGTTGCTGTTTGAGATCCATCAAACTCTATATATTTTTCAGCACCAGGCGAAGCGCCTTTTATCCAGTAATAAGCTGCATTGTTTTGAAAATTATTAGGGTTTACAGTGTCATCACCACCAATGTTTATAAAATCTTGACTATTATTACCTCTTCTATAACCAGTTGGTATAGCGTCAAAAAATTCATTATTAGTTTCAATACCTTGGTATGGACCTTGACTTAAAGTAGTAGAATCTACCCAGGTACCTGGAACATAAGGATAGTTATCATCTGCGGCATCGGGAGAACTATTAGCTGTAGATTTTAATAATCTAGTGTCACTAGAAACAGAACCTAAAAGACTTGTAAAGTCTGATTCACTAGGTACTCTATAACCTACTGGGGCTATAGACTGACTGTTGTATCTTTGTAAACAAAACCTATTATATAACTTACCATATGTTTTACCATTAGAGGGGTCAAAATTATAATAACACCATCTTGGATCTCCATCTAAAATAGCTTGTTGCCATTGACCTAAGTCTTGAGCTTCAAGTATAGGTTCACCATCTCTAAAAGATGTAACTTCTAAATTTTTTGTGGCCCAAATTGTAGATCCTATTATTGTAGTAGGTAGATCTACGCCATTGCTCATCGTGCTTGGCTTTAAAGACGAAGAACTAGTTAGGTTTATTAATCTAGGAGACAAATACGGCGCAAATTTAGCAACCGAAACCTGCTGTTCATTATTGTAGTAATAATAAGAAGAAGTATTAAACTGTATAGCAGATCTCCAATTTATTTTTCTTGGTTGATTATAGTTGTCTGTCCAAAACAATA
>JAAHTG010001902.1_pt1 | contig 12964 bp, 13 predicted proteins | sample 6116081 | NCBI WGS metagenome assembly JAAHTG01 (sample SAMN13939989, study PRJNA603662) | sponge metagenome | isolation source: marine sponge | host: Mycale hentscheli | place: New Zealand | collected 2005 | reverse complement strand
AAATATTCTCCAGATCGGCCAACTCTTTCTGTTTGGCGCGCCATGCGGTTATTGTGGCGTTGGTTCTTGTTGCAACTGTTCAGTAACCATCGGAACAGCTGGTTGTACTGCTATTGCGCTAGGAGGCACGGGTACGTCAGGTAATTCTGGTATTGCCTTTAAAAACTTTTTCATAAATTCTTCTTTTTTACCAGCTACATTTCTACTAGCACTTTTTAATAAACTTTTATCAAATGGGTTTGACAAAAATTGGTTTAACACTCTGAGAAAACCAAATCCTGCAAAAGCACCTACACCACCACCAGCACTTATACCTGTTGTACCAATCAACGCTGTTGGTCCTAATGACTGTGCTGATCTTAATAAACCAGATCTAAGTATAAATGTGTTGACATCTGGCAACGCTTCAGGAAACTGTTTTAGTATGTCTAAGAACTGAAAAAGGTCTTGTGCGTTTGTGTATTTATAATCTTTTAATAATTCTTGGGTGGCAGCGTATCTTTTACTTTTTAAATTATCAAAGCCTAATTCATTATATAATTTACCAAAATCTCTTTTCTCGCTTTTTAAATATTTATTAAATATATCATCTAAATAATTAGCAGCTAATTCATTTACCTTCTTTGTACCAATAATTCCTTTTAATTCTTTTACTGCTTCTGGTGATTTGGCGTTACTAAATGTTTTAGAATATAAATCTTCTATTCTTTGTGAGGGCGGTCTGCCTATACCTGGTCGCAAAGCTCCTTTACCTAATGCTTTTTGAAACTCTTTACCAGTTTTTCCCTCTACCACAGACATATATTCTTTAAAAAGCCTATCTCCCGCTGACATTAATCTACCAGCTTGATCTTTTGGATCTCTTAATTGTTTTTTCATAGTATCTTGTAACGCAGTAACCGACCTATACGCATAATTGTTTGGTGTTGCACCCTTGGCTGGGTCATATTTTTTAGCTAAATTGGTTAGCTTAGTGTCTAAGGCTTCTACATCATTGTAAGATAACTTTCTTTGCACAGGAGCTAATCCTCTTCTACTCATAGCAAAATCTGATTTGTATATTCGCAGTTCGTTTAATAAATCTAAAACATCTTGCGGTGCATCTGTAAATTTACTTTTGGGATAAACAGTATTTGCTGTTCTAACTAAATTTGTTGTGTCAAAAAAATTACCTTTTTTCTTGTTCAAATCTTTAGCTTTTCTATAAACAGATGTATAAGAATTTCTCCAATCTTTAAAAGATTGCATGCCTAATTCTTTAATCATTTTTGATCTTTCAACCTCAGTAAGAGGCATTTTTTTAGCAGTTGGAGATATCCTTTTGCTAAGTGCTTTGTCAACTTGTTCAAAAGTTGTGGCTAGTTGTTTCTGGCCAGGAGTTCCTGCTAATGGCATACGGCTTGTTAGATTGTAAATACCTCTAACAAATGGTGATGTGCTAGCTTGACCAAGTGAAAGGTCTATGCCTTCTTTAGCTAGAACCTCTGCTTGTTTTGCAGCCTCATCGGTTATACCCATTTGTTTTTCTAAAAAACTTACCGTTTTTTGTGGGTCAGTTGATTTTTCCACTGCTGCTTTCTTTGCTGCTTGTGCTTTGTCTACAATTTTAGAAACGACTGGTTTTAATGCTTTACCAGCAACAGGTACTGCAGTTGTCAGAGCCGCATCTACTGCACCAGTTACAGCAGCATCTTTAATTCTTTCGCCTGCGCTCGGTGCTGGCATGTCAGGTGCTAATAAATCACCCAAAAAATCTGCCGCTAAAGAACCACTACCTGCGCCAACCCCTGCACCCGCACCTGCGCCAGCAATTATTCCTGGAAATCCTGCGGGTGTACCAGCTATACCACCCACCACCGCGCCGACAGTACCACCTACAACTTCTAAGAAACCTTCAGCCCATGAAGGCAATCTGCCTGGATAATCGTTTGGGCTTATAACGCCTAGCTCTATGCCTATTTTTCTTGTTCTAGCATAATATGTCTTTGCGTCAATTTTGCCTTCTTTAAGCAGTTTATAACCATCAGATTTGATCTCATTAAAAACCTGTTGTTTATTTTCTGCTTTTTTGAGTTCTTCGTATGTGCTAGCCATTGTCTAAATATAAATTTTGATATTTACCAGAAACACCAAAATCACTTGGTGGTTGCAATGTTTCTTCTTTTTTTCCTTCAAGTGAAAGAATTGCTGAATCTAACTTTTTAGACAGTAGTAAACTTTTATTTAATTCATCTCTATAAGAATTTTTCGTTTTATCATCTAGAATACTTGATTCTAAGCCTTGTTTTAAATTATTAATTCTTGCATCAACCTGATCTTTTATATTTTCATATTTTTCTCTTGCGTCTTTTTCAGAGGTTGCAGCAGTCATGGGTAAATTACCTTTGATGTTTTCATAAATTAACATATTTGGCCTTCCTGTGAAGTCAGCTGCTAAATTCGCCAAAATTTCTGTATTTAAACTATTTCTTGCTCTTATAGCAGCGCCAGTACCAGACTTCAATGGGTCAACATCAAAACCAAGAACCCTGGTAGCTTTACTTGCAGCCTCTTGCGCAGCATCAATTGGTCCAAATGCTTGGTCAATATTTGCAAAAGTATCTAAAACACCTGTTTGCTCTGTAGTTTTTTCTACATTTTTTTCTACATTTTTGATGATGTTTGCTCCAGACATATCTGTTTGTCTTAAATCCATCACATCTTTAATTTCAACGCCAGCTAATACTAAATTTATTTCTTGGTCAGAAAATCCAGCACCTTTTAATCTTTGTATTTGTTGTTGTGAAGAAGCTAATCCCTCTTGTTGTTCTTGTTTTCTTAAGTAGCCTTGTTGCAATCCTCTTTCACCAAAAAGTTCATACATTTTAGCAAGGTTTGGATCTGTCTCTGCTAAACCTTGTAATTGTTTTTTTCTTTGATCTTCTAATTTTTTTTGTTCTTGTTGGCTTTTAAGTTGTAACGCCTGTTGTGCAAAGTCTTTTTGACCACGCAATGCACCACCTAATGCGTAAAGCATCATACCAAGGTTACTGTTGTTTTTAGGTTTCAACCTCGGCGCTGTCACAACCGTATTCGGAATCATTTTATTACCATAAGGTACTAAACTGTCTGTTGAAAGAAATCCGTTTGCCATTTATAAACTCCTATAATAAGCTCATGCCATATAATTGCGCACCAGCTCCTAATATGTCGCCTAATCCAGTTTTTTGCGATCCTGTTTGTGTTGTAGTAACTAAAGGTGTACCCATACCAGCTTGTAATAAACCAATCTGTTGCTGTGGATATGCCAATGCCCCGCCCCCCCCCCCCCCGCCCCCCCCGCTTCCTCTTTGCTGTCGTTTGTGCTGCTGCGCCCCCGCTTGCCCTAGTAATCCTAGTCCTTGGAACTGACCAGTCTGCAAACCACCTAATAAGCCTGCTTGTTGTTGCCTTGCTTGTAATTCAAACTGTGGCGCAAACATTTGCATTTGCTGTTGCCTTGCCACATCACGCTCCGCCGCCGCTTGCGCCTGCTCAAAACCAGACTGCCTTAAACCAGCAGCTGTTCTAGCCATTTGCTCTGCGTATGGCTTTTGTGACTCAGACTCTAATAATGCTGATCTTGAACCACCAAATGCGCCTGCTCTAATCGCACGCTCCTGCGCACCGCCTCGCGCTATGTCAGCTTGCTTTTGTATATCGCTCATAGCAAGGTCTATAACTTGTTGCTGATAAGGTGATTGATATGCTCCGATGTCTTGACCGAGTAAAGATGCAGCTTGACCAGTCATAGGTCTTTGCTCTTGTGCTAATCCTTGTAAAGCTTTTGTTGGGTCGTAACCCATACCCGTTTCAAATAGTCCTCTAGTCGCTTGAAACTGTCGTAGTTGATCTGGGTTGAATCCAGATACCATTGGCCCTGTATAAGGTATAAACGGCTGTTGAGCCATTCCTCTAGCTGTTCCAAATAACTCTTTGAACTGTTCTTCTTGGAAAGCTGGTAAGCTTGCTTCAGATACTGTTGTGGTTTTTCCTTTACTCATAAGTCTTTTCTAATTAAATATTCTGTTTCAAATCCTAGATGTTTTAGTTTTCTTGTCCATCCTTTTCTACCGCCACCATACAATCTTTTGATGCCAGCTTGTTTTGCAAAGGCTTCTATAGATGGTAGCATTTCTTCTAACTCTTTATAATCACCACCACAAAATAAAAGATTCATTGCTTTAACTTGTGGATATATTACAAATTCTGTTATGTATGCAGACTTTTTGCCTGGCCATAAATGGAATATACCTTGTCTTATTTTATCCTCTATGTCTTCAATTGTATAGGAATCTTGATGTTTTACAGCTTTTGCTATATAGGGTTTGCACCTATCCCATTCAACTTCCCAAGGTTCTTTTTTAACTTGGTTGATGTCAATTACTTTGTTAGTCGCCTCTTGCATATTCCACAACGCTTGCATAAACCGTTAGATTACCAGCGCGATCTGCTTGTATTTTTACTATATCGCCTTGGTGTAAAATAATACTACGAGACAACAACTCTTTAGTGTTGTACGCATCAATAGTATATTCTTTAAATATTGTGTATGACACACCAGCATTTGTTATAGTTACAGTTATATCAGTTTGCTGGTTGTCATGGTCGCATACCAATATAGATTCTATTACTGTAAAGCTGAAATCATCACCACTTGGCGATGTATATAAAGTTGTTAAATCTGTAGTGGTAAGAATTTGATGTGCTGCTTCTGCACGTTGGATATATTGTTCTTTTGCAGCTAATCGCATTATCTTCTACCTCTTGGTCTTAGGTTGAGTCTTATTTTGCCAACTTGAAAGTCTTGTTTAGTTCCGCCTGTTACAGTCATTTGTACTTGTCTTGCTGTAAATCTTGCATCAGTATAACCATCATTCTCAAAAGTAAATGATCCAAAGTCTGTTACAGAACCCATCGGAGTAAATTTACCTTTAAAGCTTATAACCACACCAGGTAATGTATTTGCTTCTTCATCTGGAATGATTTGATTGCATTGCACATAGTTATCACCATTGCCTAATTCTATAGGACCGCTTGTGCAAAAAGGCACATCCGAGTCTAAATTTGGTGAGTTTGATAGCGTAGTGGATTCATGCTCATAAATAAAACCAAGTGAATCTCCTGCAATCGGGAAGTCAAATGCACCCTGGTCAATCCAACAGCCTCTATCTAAAGAACCAATAGACCAAGTGTTTTCTAAGTAGTTCCAAATGATATATTTGTTTGGCCTGTATTGGCTTGTGCCTACTGGGAATCCCCACCATATCTCATTAAAGTTTGAGTTGTGTCCACCCCATGATGCGTTTCTACCTGGAACATTTAGGTTATCGTAAACAAAGTCATGCACTTCACATGGTATTTCTCTTACAACACCATCATAAACAAAGTATGAGTTTTCACCCATCCATGCTAAAAAGTTACCTGTTTGTACTACTGACCTTCTGCTGATAGCTTTACAGTTAGCACCAGCTGTTGTAATACCATACACATATGGTGAGCCAACATAGCTCATTCTATCTATACCAGTATCACTAAATATGATGACATCGTTCTGGTATTTAATACCTAGTAACGCTCTACCGCCTGTAGGTATTTGTAGATCACCTGCCTTATTATTGGCTTTAGATGTCCAGTTGGTATTATCTTCTCTATCGCTCCATGCTACCTTTCTAGGATCTCCGCCCGCACCAATAGCAACTAAATGTCTTTCGTTGGTTACTAATACTGATTGATTGTCTATCGGTGCATTAGGAACGACTGTGCCGATGGTATCAGGCGAACCACCTGATGAGTCTGGTCGCCATTGATAGATCTTACCGTCACCAGAAAAACAAAAGATTAGGTGTTCACCCCAGTTGTCAAAGGAGAAATGACCCTGTTGTAATGGTAAACCTGATTGTGATCTAGCATCACCATAATCTTCTACACCCCAATGGTATGCACCGTAGCCTAATGGATCGGCTGTAACATCGTTTACGAATCCTGATGGTGTTATATCGGTCCAAGTGTTGTCGTAAAGCACATAGATCTTTTGTCTTGTACCAACTGCTAATACGTTATTACCAGCATTATCTTTATAAGCATACATTCCAATAGGCTCGCCGTCTAATGCTGTCGCTTTTAGTTTAGACCAACCACCTATAGGTTTTAGGTAGCCGTTTTCAAAACGAACTAAGTTGCCGTCAACCCAACGACCTTTATTAGCATAGTCAGTTCCATTTTTGACTATTCCAGCTGGCGGAGTTACAGGCAACAGGGCCATGATTAACCTATTGTTTTAGTTACAGATGTTGGTGTAATTAGTGCTGCGATTTTTGCATCTAGTCCAGACTTTAAACTGGCTACCTCATCTTCGCCCATACCTGTTGTAACCCAACCAGTAACTGTGTCATTGGTAAGATCTGCAAAAGGCACAAAGCTAGATATGTCATCTGCATTAACGCTGTGAGTACCATAACTTGTAGCTGTGTAGTTATTACCCTCAGAGTCTTGTTGATCGCTTTGTGCATTGATACGCCAATGAACATTGTAAACAACGTCTGAGTGACTGTCGTGTGTTGGGTAAGTATCTACTGTTTTGCAATCCCATGTATATGTATTTGCCATAATTATTCTCCTTTAAAATTAAATTGCTGCAATTATAAATGCTAGAAGTTCACTGTAACGAACTCCTAACCTAGTTTGTTCTACACCATCATCATCTTCCCAAGTGCTAGAGATAAACATCCCATAGTCACCTGCATCCAATCCTTCTGCTGTAAATGCACTTTGTAAGTCTTGGGCTATTATACCAAAGTGGGTTCTAGCCTCATCACCTTTTTCTTCTACGGCAGACTTCCATCTGAACTTTTTAAGTAAACCTTTAGCTGCAACCGCAACTTTAGTTTCTGCTTCTGATAGTTCTTCTATATCTTGTTTTTCGTTTCTGTCTGAGGTTTGGATAGTTCCGTTGGTGGCATATATGTCTTTGAATCTAGCACCTGAGTAACCCAAGTCTACTAAGTTATCAGTTAAAGCACCTGTATCTACGTTTTCAGGCTGTATTCTGTTTGAGCCTGAATTAAACAGAAGACCTATATCACCTGAACCTACTGTTAAGTATGTTGCTCTAGTACCAATACTTCCAACTAATAAACCTGCTTTATTTAACTCAATAATGTTTCCATCGTTAGTACCACGATTAAGCTTCAATGCAGCGTCTCCGCCTATAGATGTTGTTATTTGTCCTGCTGGTACAATTTGTACACCTGCTGATGAAAAGTCATCTGCCGAAGTCTTACCAACTAACACATTACCAGATGAGTCTATTCTCATGCGTTCTGTAAAAGTTGTTGAACCTTTTACATATCCACCAAATTTAATAGTGCTTGTAGCACTAGAAGTAGTTGTATTTTCAAACTTAATTTCACCAGAGCTACGATTAGTGTTTGATTGTGTTGCAGCGTCACTGTTTGAATAATAAAGATTAGAAGCAACAGAACCGTTTAAAGCATCACCAGATGAATTTAATGAAATACCCGTATGAGCGTCGTTGTTAGTTGTTCCACCCCATAAAACAGTGCCAGAGTTTGTATAAGTAGGTGCAGTTGCTCTAACTTCAAAAATTGCACTAGGACTACTTGTATTAATTCCAACATTTCCTGAATCTCTTTCTATTGTTAATTTAGTATCAAAAGTTCCTGCTGTACCCGAACCAATAAATAATTTATTATCTCCACCATCATAATTAAAACGAAAACCTGTACTACCTGTTTCAGTGAGCATAAGCGATGCATCTTCATTAGCACCACCTTCAATTTCAACTTTAGCATGTCCTGTATTAAAAACATGCAGTTGTTCAGCAGGACTAGTCGTTCCAATTCCCAAACTCTCAGCACTTGAATCCCAGAATAGAGCTGCAGTAGTTCCTGTGTCTTCGTAGAAGGAGATGTCGCCTGTTGAGTGGCTAATATTAACTCTAGCAGTAAAACTGTTTTGTGCATCGTTAGCTGTATGAATTTGTAAATTCCCAGCAGAATTTCTAATTCTTGAGTTTAAATCAGTAGTATCGCTTTCTGTAAAATAAAGAAGTGGAGTTGTGCCATTGATTGTAGCATTACCATCAACAGTCAAACCATCACTTGTAACTGTTCCTGTTACGTCTAAAGCACTACTCGGCGAAGTCGTTCCAATACCTAACCTCTCAGCACTAGCATCCCAAAATAGAGCTGCGGATGTGCCTGTATCTTCGTAGCAGCTGATGTCTCCGTTGTTGGCTAGTAATAATCTACCTTCAGAACCTCCAGTATGAAATCGCAAAGAACCACTAGCATCTGATGCTCTTATATAACTTGTTGAAGGTCTTGATAAACTAACAATAGCTCCTTGAGTATCTACTGCAAAATTTCCAAGCGTTCCAGTTATAGTCAAACCATCCATTGTGGCTGTACCTGTTACGTCTATGCCTGTTGAGGTTGTTCTAATTTTTTCAAAAGCATTATAATAAAGTCTTACGTCTGTTCCTGCGTAAAGCCTATTTGCGTTGCTAGAGTTTCTTAAATATAAATCTGTTCCTTTTATAACTAAATCGCCAGTGCCTTGGTCTTCAATAATACTAGATAAACCAGTATGATAAATCTGTAAGTCTGAACCTGCTCCAAATATGGCTTTGTCGTTATCGCCAAAGTTAATGTCTGTACCACCTGTAGTGTTACCATTTGCAAGAACTTCAGCGAGTGTGTCTACTGTACCTACCTGGCTATCCACATAAGCTTTGATGGATTCAGAGGTAGCAACTGTTGTAGCTGATGCTGTACCAAATGTATCGTCATCAATAAAGTTGCCAATATTAATACTACCATCTGATAAAGTACCAAAAGTAACTGTGCCTGTTGTTGTTATAGCTGATGAACCATTATTTATTGATCCAAATCCTGATGTTATAGAACCACCATTTAATGCGCCAACGCTTGTTATGTTTGTTTGAGCTGCTGTAGATAAAGTACCTACAATTGAAGTATTAGCTGTAAGTGTTGTAAATGTACCTGCGGCTGGTGTTGTGCCACCAATGACAGAGCTATCAATAATTGCTCCGTCTAGGTTCATAGCTACTGATGTACCAGTAGCGCTAAATAAACCATCAACAGTATCGAGATCGGTATTTAGCTTTGTTCCCCAAGTATCGGTAGATGCTCCTACTTCTGGTTTTGTTAAGTTAAGGTTAGTTGTAAATGTATCTGCCATAAAATTTTATCCTTTAAGCTGCGTCTTGTTCGCCTAATGTTGTCCATGATGTATCTGGATTAGATTGTTCTGTCCAGGTTTCGCCTGCTACTATTTGATCGGTCCAAGTATCATCAGGAACAATTATATCTTCCCATTTTAGACCACCAATAGCATTTAATCCACTTGTTTGTGTAATTGTGGTAGCACCTCTATAAACAATACCACCTATTGCATCAAACCCACTTGTTTGTGCAAATAAAGCCTCTCCAACTACAGTAAACCTACCAGTAGCAGTCATGTCTGATACTGCTGGTCCAAAGACTACACCACGATCTATTTGCGTACCTGTAGCTATTACATTGGATGTTGCTGCTATCGTTGCAGACCCTAAATCTATTTGTGTACCTACTGCGGATGCTCCAGATGTAGCAGCTATAGTTGCTACGCCATCGTGTATAAGTGAGCTTTCTGCGGTAAATCCTGAAGTTGAAGCTATTACAGAAGCGCCTGTAATTACGAATCTACCTGTTGCGGTAGTGTTAGAAGTTGCGGCTATAGTTGATGCGCCAACAATAACAAATCTACCATCCGCTGTTGCAGATGAGGTTTGTGCTATTGTCGCAGCACCAAAATGATAAACGGGAGTACCATAATCGGCGTTCCCGTAACCATATAATCCGTAGCCTATTGAGGCCATGTTGTTAAGCTAATGTTATATCTAAGTCGCCAGCATCAAATCTAAATACATCGCCTGAACTTACAGTCTTAGATGTTGTTAAATCTGCATAAGCCATTAGATTGCCGCTTGATGAAGCGTCTAAAATACCAACTGCAACTACAGTTCCATAATCAGCTGTAGCTGTTGGATATTCTATTGCAGCTGAATTAGTAGCTTGTGTTGGGTTTGTACCAGAAACAGTAAATGCTCCTGATTGTCTTGCGTATGAACCGCCAGTTACTTCAGTACCACCACCTGTATCTGTTGGTGCTACAGTATATAAAGCAACATATAAAGTTGATGGTGCAGTATAAGCATTGCCACCAAATACATGGTCTAATACTTTATCTTCTAAGTAATCACTAAATCCAGCCATATTGTCTCCTAATTATTATTCCAATAATAAATGTTTTTACCAGACTTGCCATAAGTTCTTCTTCTTTGCATTAGAGATCCTTTGCCAAACTCTGCTTTCTCTTGTTCCATTCTCATCTCTTCTAATGCTTTCTCAAATTGTGCTGTAAATAACGGCACTCTTTCATCTTCCATTAGATAGATAGAAGCGTGTTTTAAAGCACCATACAAGTAAGCATCTGGATATCCTGTGGATATAAAGTTCGTTGTATTAGAACTGCTTAGTGCATCTATAGTGCCATAGTATGTTAATTGTAGCGTATAACTTGAGTCAGGGGTAGGTGCTAACTCCAATGAGTTATCTACAATCGCATAGTAAATAGGTTGACCAGTAATATTATTATTAGCTTTTCTGTATACATCTAATGATTCTAGTGATTGTTGAAATAATGGTCTGAAATCGTTTGATGTTATCTCTACATTAATTGCTTCTAACCAATCAGTTGGTAGGCTCATGTACTGTCCATCTGCTGTAGCAGTAGCACGCTTTACCATGTCTTTGTTTCTTAATCTTCTATTAAACTCTGATTCAGTTGCATCTATAAAGAAATCTAACTGATCTGTTAAATCAGACCTGTTTAAGAAGTTTGCGATATTAGTTTTTAATTCATCGTATGTCATACTTTACCTTTCCATGTTCTAAATGGTTTGTTATCTGAATGGTTTAGCCATTTCTTCCATTGCGCAGAATCTTGCGCCCATCCTTCTCGGACTGCTCTTTGATATACTACCATAGGTATTTCTGCTACATGGCGTAAATCTTTACCAGGCGTATATTCAGAAAGTGTTTTTACATAGTCTAATGTTGGCTGTATATCCTGTTTTGTATGATACACAACTTTATCATCTTCTGTTGCGAATACAGACTTATAACCTTTTCTATGATCTATTAATGTTGTCTTTGCCATAGACAGATTTTAGCACAAAAAAAAGGGAAGCCGAAACTTCCCTTTAAGCTTATTGACTAAACTATGATACGTTTAAGTCAGCAACGATTCCGTGAGCAGCTTCGTTAGATACTTCTAACCCATACTCAACAACAATCATTTTTGTTTCAGCATCGCCTATTGTAGCAATATCAACAGTTTTAAAGTCTCTTAGGTAAGACACTTTAGCAAACTCTGGATCTACTAATAATAGTGATGTTTCTCTTGATCTGTTTGATGGAACGATTTTTAGTTCACCAAAGTCAGATGAGTAAACAGATACTGAAGCTTCAACTGTGTTTGCATCAACAAACTGTCTAGCTTGAGTTCTACCTGTGAAACCAGAAATAACTTGCTTGTTGTGTGGACCACAAATAGCTAAGTTTGGCTCACCACCGTTTGTAAACATAGTTTGTAGAACACCTTTTAACAAGTCTTCAGTCAAGTCTCTGTCTGTTCCGTCTGTTGGAGCAGCACCACCACCAGCACCTGCACCACCAGAACCTCTGGATACGTTAGATGTTAGCCATGATTCAAAACCACCAGTTTTTCTTGCTGTAGTAGCATCACCAGTTGTTTTAGCGCCGTTTTGACATAGAGCTTCTTCCATGTCTCTTTTTAGTGCTTTAGACATAATAGCTAGCTGATGAGCCATTTCTGATCTTTTACCAGCTGCGTCTGAAGCATCCTGCGAACCTGTTACAGTTGCGTCTCTGCTTGAGATCATAGCAACATTACTTACTCTTGTTGTAGCTGTTGAAGCTGATCTTGATAATTCAAAACCCTCTAGTTGTCCAGCTGAACTTGGAGTAGGTAAGTTTTCTGTTTGCCAATCAAACACTACGTTTTTAATATTTCTTTTTCCGATTGACGACATAAACGGTGTCTGCATTGGAGAGATGTTGTAAATGATATTACTTAGATCTTCTCTGTCAGCTTGTGCTGAGTATGTGTCAAAAGCATTAGTTACTTTAGCCATTTTTATATTCCTTTATAAAATTAAATTATTTGTTCAAATACCTTAGCTGCATCTTGGACTTTTCCAGACTTAGCTAATTTTTGTCGCGCTTTCTTTACAGGTGCTGTCGTTTTTGGTCGGTTAGTAGTACCAGGTCTGGCAACTCTAGCAGGTGCTTTTTGTGTTGGTTTTTTCTTTGTGGCTTCAACTGTTTTAGAGTTTAACCAAGCATTTCTTAAACCAAGCAATGCACGATAATCATAAACCTGTTCAACTTCTTTTTGTGTGTACTCTAAGTTGCTGATTGCATAGTCTCGGATAGCCAACTTTTCTTTAGCAGCAATCTCAGGATTCTGCCATTCTGGGATAATTTCAAGAAGTTTTTGATTACCATATTCAACAAATTGTTGAATCTGTTGTTGTTGTTTTACAAGTGCCTCTTGTTGAAGCCTTTGTTGTTCAGCGCCTACAGCTTGTAATTTTTCTTTCTTTTCATCCCAAAGTTGTTTTTCTCTGACGTAGCCTACAGGGTCATCACTATATAGATTTTCCCAGTCTGGTTCGTTAGCCAGTTCGCCCTTTAGTTGGGCCTCCATCTTCGGTAACAACTGCGAATAAATCGCATCTCTTTGCGCTAGCTCTGCTTGCTGCTGCTCAAAAGTTTTACGTTGTTGAGAGAGTTCTTGAGTTTTACGCGTATAATCTTGCTGACGAGAATATCCG
>JAAHTG010001901.1_pt1 | contig 12968 bp, 15 predicted proteins | sample 6116081 | NCBI WGS metagenome assembly JAAHTG01 (sample SAMN13939989, study PRJNA603662) | sponge metagenome | isolation source: marine sponge | host: Mycale hentscheli | place: New Zealand | collected 2005 | reverse complement strand
CATCTCCTTCGTATAATACTACTCCAAAGTGTTCTGATGGTACTAATCCTCCTGCTGCCGCAGCACCCTGTAATAATCTCTTATTTACAGCCATATTTAATCTATATTAGGGAAATCGTATGTCTTAACTTTCTTTTTAGTAGTTAAAGCATTGATTTCTGATTCAACTGTGTCTGATAATTCTCTTAAAGCAACTCTTGCATCTACAATCTCTTCTGGTACATCAGCTCCATTATCTGCTTCTCTAATTATATACCAGTCAGTTTTTGCAAGTGCATTTCCTATTTGTGCTTTAAAGTTATTAATTGCTTGTTCTTTTAATTCAGATAATGTTTCACTCCAAGTTATATCTTCAGCATCTTTTCTAAATACTAATGCTCCTGAATCCCAATATATTTCTCCAAGTGTGTGTATTCTTGAATCGTAATTTTCATCTATAATTACATCAAATAATCCTGCATCTGTTAATTGTGAAGCAGTCATACCTCTTGCGTTTAGGTGAAAACCTGTTGATGATTTAAATTGTTGAGGTGTATCTGGATATGTTGTTATAATTCCGTTGTTATTTACTGCTTTCATTATACTGCTGGTTTAGATATTACTGCCCATTGTTCTGTTGAGCCATTTGTTGCTGTTATTTGAATTAAGTTAGATACAGCAGGGTCATAAGTACCTGATATAACATTTACTGATGCAGGTAAAGTAACCGCTGTTCCTCCTGTTAAAACTAAATCAATAACCTTTCCTGTTTCTACATTGCTAAAAGTTAATGCTTCTGTTCCTGTTATTGTTTTAGTGAATATTGTTGCTGCTGACCAATCTACTGCAGTTCCGCTTAAAGCTTGAATTGTTGTAAACTCTGCTCCTAATTTAGCATAAGTTACTGCGTCTGCTGCTATTTTAGCAGTAGTAATATTTGAATCAGCAATATGAACTGTATCAACAGCTCCATCAGCTATTTTAGCTGAATCAACTGCGTCATCTGCTAATTTTGCTGTAGTTACTGCTCCATCAGCTACACCACCAGCACCATTATATAACTCTGTAAAGTTATCATTTGTTTTGTCCATAGCACTTCTTAATGGATCACCTGTCCCATCATTTGCCGAAGTACCTATATTTATTGTTTGTTTTGCCATTTTATTTTATTTTAATATACTGTTGCGTCTGCTGTTAAAGTTGTACTATCTGCACTAAATAATGTCGTATCTACTGTTAAGTGTGAACCATCTGCATTAAACGGATATATTATTCCCCATCCATTTCCTTCATTTGTATTTCCAAACCAACTTACGCTATATATCTCTCCAAATCCCATTTTTTTATACTGGATAAATTATTCCCCAATTATTAGATTCACTATCGTTTCCCCACCAACTGTCATTATAAACGCTTCCAAACGACATCTTTAATCTTTTTTATATAACTCATTAATTTTATTTCGTTTTCTTTCTTAGGCTTATATGTTTTCTTTTTGTTTATAGCACCCATCCTGTCATATTTTGATCTCTTTCTGGAGACATACCTCCATCTTGACTAGCTGTATATTCTGGATATAGTTCACTATTCTGGTTCATATAACCAAGAAACCTTTGTGTATAAAAATCTGCAGTAGTTTTAGCTTGATGTACTAAATTATTAATCTCTTCTATTGATGCTGAATCACTATTTTCTGATCTATGTTTAAATACACCTCCATTTGATATTTGAAACGCTGCATATTTCATATATTCTGATTGACTAAACCAAATTAGCATTGGTTTTAAGTATGTGTTTACAAGAATAGAATAATTACCAGTTAAAGTACTGTTTTTTATGTCTGTTTGTAATTTGTCATATAAAACCGTTCCTAATTGCGTTTGTATATAAGTATCTTGTGCTACTTCAACAAACTGTATTAGTTTATCAGTATCTACATTCCCATCTATAATAGATTTCCTTTTTAATTCCTCAAGTGTGATAAATAATGCTTTCATTTTTTATAATTTGGATGATGTCCTCTGTTTGCCATATCTCTTGGTGCAATTTCTACTTCAGAAGGGTTTTTAGGCTCTTTTAAGCCATCTTTTATTGCTTCTGCTTCACTAACTAGGTTATTATCGTTTACTCTTCTCTTATACACCTTTAATTCCCAAAAATGATGACAATTTACACCTCCTTTATACTTAAATAATGAATAGTTTTGTTTTTTGTGACCTAATTCTTTATTTACACCCCTAAAAGACATCATATTTATATCTTCTTTTCTAAATACTAAATTTTGACCTGTTAAAAGCTCCATTCTTTGACAAAAGCGTCTGCTATCAGCTGAATTTCTTACAGGACCATAAGAATACCTAACCTTATATGTTGAATTATCTTGAGATGACTCCTTATTAGGTTTAGCATCATCTTTTGATACTTCTGCAAGTTTAGTAAAGTCAAATTCTGCTTCTGTATCTTCTACTTTTTCTGTGTGAATAAGCTCCCAGTCATTTTCATCTACTTTTTCTCCTAATGACTCTAGTTGTTTAAGAAGGTCATCTCCCTGTTCATCATCAAAATCATTTTTATCTTGACTAGACAGCTTTTCACCTGTTTCTTCCTCTCTTTTAATCTTTGTTTCAATATTATCAAGCTCTGTAAACTCAATTGGTTGTAGAGTAACAAAGTAAAGATTAAGGTTTATACCATTAAGTGATAGCAATTCATTAAATGAGTTGATTAGTAGGGTCTGAAATGGTCTAATTACAATGTTATCCATCAAAACAGATGCAGTTCTTAATTCTTCTGCATTATTTCCAAATCCAGTATTATCTTTTATACCAAGAAGTATAGGAGAAACAACACCGTGACCAATCATTATCTTTTCTCTTGATTCTTTTGCTAAAAAGTCATATTGTGCGTGAGCATCTGGTAAATGTATTGGCTCTACTGTAGATTGATTCTCTGCATTATCGTTAAATGCTAAGATAAATCTACCTGCGTTTGATGATCCACTAAACTTCTCATATATCTTGCGTTCAATCATCTCCTGTGCTTCATCACCTGGAATACCATTATTAAAGTTTAATAACAATGATGGCTGTAAACCATTTTGTATATTATTAATGTGATAGTTTGATACTTCTTCCTCTAAATTACAGTACTGTAAACATCCTTGATAATCTACAGGTGAATAATAATAAAAACCAGCTCTATATGGCTTTATCATATAAATCTCTACAGTTTCACTTTTTCTACCGTGTTTAAATGCTGGTATTCTTTTAGGCTTGTCTGCAGGTTTTATATCTTTCCATTTAGGATGATAATAATATCCTGTTATTTTACCATCTTTTGCTTTTTCTGCTCTTAATGTTTCAGTAGGAAAATGCTTAAGCTGCATTATCTTTGTTTTCCTTTTATTATATACAATTTGAATGGATGCTTGTCCTAATAATTTTAAATCTCCTGCTATTCTTCTTACATCTACATCTTTTAATATTTGTTGCATTTGACCAAACTGAACAGGATTATCTTCTGAATCTGTTGCATTTAATCCTCTTCCATAAATAAGATCAGTAATACCATTAATACATCTTGAGTTTGTAGGACTTCCTGTATATCTATCTATAATGTCACCAAAATAGTTATTGTCGTCACCGTATTCTACCCAATCATATCTGGTAGATTCTTTTATGCTTGGTACTTCATACCCTGCTAAATTTATTACTTTTACTTTGTTCATATTACAATATATTTTTGGTCATCCGTATCAGTACCAACATACTGGTTATACTTATTACTGTTTAATGTATGGTCTGTTGTATTATCTGTTTGTGATGTACAGTATGCTTTACCTCTATATAATAAAGTGTTTCCTTGTTTAAGCTCAAACGAATAACTGTTTTCTGCAGTTAAAATACTAAATGCAATAGACATATCCAAGAAATTACCATTAGCAGATAAAGCTGAAGTAATTCCTGTTATTGTTTGAGTCTTCCTTGTTCCATCTTCTATGACAACCATAGATAAGTCACTGGCAACTGTATATACTCTAGGTATTATACTTACAGTTTGAGATGAAGTTGTTGGTGATAATCTTATCATACCTATATAACCTATAAAGCTTAATATTGTTCAAAAAAAAAGAGGACTATAAAAGTCCCCTTTCTATGTTTAAGAACATACTCTGTTTAAGAGTTAGTACCTACAGTTGGAGCAGCAAATCCTGCATTTGTAAGAGTAGTAGATACTGATTCAGTTGGTGAAGTTTTTTCAATAAAGTTAGCAGGCATTGTTTCCATACCTGTTAAAGTTAATGTATATCCACTTAAGTCTCCCATAGCTGCACCAGTTACAATTGTACCTCCAGATACATCTGCACCGTGTTCAAGACCCATAATCATTAAATTTTTGTTATAGTCTTCTACTACAACGTGAGGTCTTCCGTAAGCCATTAATTTTAATTCTTTATTATCTTCTTTTGTAAGTTTATGAAGAGTTAAATTTAATGTTTGCTCATAAAAAGTAGTTCCGTTTTCTCTTGAAGAATTTACTGTTTGCTCTAATGATGAGTTACCCTTTACTTCATATTTGTAGTTAGCAACTGTAGTTCCTACAGACTCAATTACGTCTGTATCTGTTGCATCAAATGTTAATGTTAAGTCGCCAAAGTCAACAAAATAAATATTTTTTATTCCACCAACGACATCTTTACAAGGTTCTTTTCTTCCTAATGTTAAATCACAAGCCATAATTTTTTATTTTTTATATAAAAAAAGGGCGGCAGGCTCAAGGCTTACCTACCCTTTTTTAAGTTGAACAATTATTTATTATGCAGTAGCGTATAATACTACTTCACTTCCAATTCCGTGCTGAATACCAGCAGTAAATCTCATAACGACTCTTACGTTTTGAGAACCATCTAGGTCAGCCATATCAATTACTTTTACTTCGTTTTGGTCAGATAAAAGACCAGTTCCGAAGAATAAGTTTGATTTTTGAGCTGCTACAGCATCACTTGTTGATAAACCTGGAGCGTAAACTACTTGAATACCATCAAATTGTAAACCAGAACCCATACTGTACCATTGAGTACCTTCATTGTTAGTACCTGCTGCACCTAATCCTGCTGCACCAAATCCACCTAAAGCTCTTACATAGTTTCTGTACATATCAGCTGGTAAGTAAATAGTCGTATCTTCTGCACCATATACAGTTGAAGGAATTGCATCAGCAATTTTACCTAACTCTTCGATAATGTTAGCTGCAGTTGAAGTTGTACCTACCACATCAACTACGTCTGCATCAGCACCTAAAGTAGTGATGAATCCGTCAAATTGACCTGCAGTTCCGTTAGCACCTGTCCAGATGTTAGTCTCAATTCTTTGAGCTACTTTATCTGCAACGTGAGCAATTAAAAAGTCAGAGAAGTTAGATGGTAAGTTATCAAATGCAGAATATCCCATTTGTGCAGCTTCCCAGTCAGATCTAAAGTCTTTCTTACATAACTCAAGGTTCACTTGGAACTCTTCAGGTTGTAAGATTCTTTCAGTAAGAGTAAGTGTTGATGTATCAGCGAAGTCACAAGTTGCGTCTTTTACGATGTCATCTGTTGCCACTTTTTTCATTACTTGTTTATACTTAACATTAGGTACTATTGTAAGATTCCCCTCTGCTAAAGTTTTACCTGATAAAAGAGCAGCTGAAATATATTTCCCAGCAAATTCACCAGCGTAAGTAGTAGTTATATTAGTTGTTGTTGCCATTATTTAAAAATTAATTAATTATTAGTTATTGCGTTTAATACTCTATTGTAAGTAGTATTTCTATTTGCATTAGGAGAAAACCTAACACCAATATTATTACTTACTTCGTTTTCTGGTGAATGAGAGATTGCTTCAGCAGGCTCATCAGCAGATAATTCTTGTGGAACTTCTTCTTGAGCTTCTTCTTTAGCTTCAATCATACCTCTTAATTTCTCTACCATTGATTTAAGTTCATTAACTTCATCTTTAGTAGCATATTCTACTGCAGGAGTTTCTTCTACGATGTCTTCTTCGTAGTTATCCTCTTGTAGTTCTTCAGTAGCTTCTTCTGCACTATACTCGATTCTTCCATCGCCTTGTGCTGCAGTAGCTTCTTCTTTAATCTCCTTTACAGCTTCTTCTTTTTTAGCTTTAGCTTTAGGAGCATCTTCTTTTAACTCAACTTCAGGAGTAGTTGTTTCTTCTTCTGAATTAGTTGATAAAAGAACATCTTTGATTTTTGTTACAATTTCACTTGCTTTCATAAGATTCTTATTTATAGTTATTACCGATTAAATTTATTCTGTTGTATTTTTAAGATGCTTTAGCTTGAATTATAAACCATTCAGTTCCATCACACCATACTGTTATTCCTTCATACGCTTTATTAATTCTGTAATGGCTACTACTTCCATCTAAATTTTGAGTTGCTCTTGGTGTTAAATCTGCGTGTGTGTTAGTGGTGTAAGTACTATCTGTTATAAGTCTAATTTGTCTATTGCTGTTTTTTGATGCTGTTGCATCTGGTAAAGTTATTTCTATTGTATCAGACCCACCTGACCAGCTCAACTTAATCATTTCTGCATCATCATAAGCAGAATCATTTAAATCTATATCACCACCTCCTGAAACAACTGTTATATTAGTTGATGTTAGATGTGTTACAATATGTGTTTCTAAACTTGATAATGTTGTTTTTTTAGTTTCTGATGAATGAACTATAGCAAACACTTCTGTTCCGTCTAAATCAGAAGCTGTTACTGCGTTTAATTGTGATATTTTTTTATCTGCCATTATTCTAAAGTTATTTTATCGTTATTTTCTGATAATATTAAATCTCTATTTTCTTGTAATAAATAATTACTTGTCTTATGTATGCTTCCTATCCCTTGTGCTTCTAATGTTCCATCACAACATTTTCTTGAATATGTTCTACCATCTGGACACAAACAAGCTCTTGATGAGTTTCTTGGTGATGAATAACTTAATGTTGCGTTTTTCCTTCTTCTCATTTTATTGGAACACAATTAGGCACTTTTCTACCATCTTTATCTTTCATACCTATCTGCTCATATCCATCTTGGCAAGGAGCTTTTAGATTGTGTTCCTCACAAGGCATATACCAAACATCACCTTCGTACTCGTGTGTATGATAACCTTGACAGCCAATATCTTCAGCAGCTTTTTCTGCTTCTTCCTGTGTTGAATAGGCAGCTCTTCCATCTATAATTGTTGATGCAGCTTCGATTGCATCAAGTCCTTTTAGTTTAGATGTTGTCCAGTTAAGCATTGATTTACCACCCCATAATAAATATGAAATAGTACCACAAGCTTCATTGTTACCTGGATCATAATAAGCAGCTGCTCTTGATAAATAAGAATATATTCTTTTTAATGTAGGTAGAGTAAATTTCTCTCCTTTCTCAAGCTGTCTTGCTCTAACCTTACCAACTTGAGTTGCACATTTATTGTTTACTTTTTCGTTTAAAGCAATACCTCTTTTAGCATTGTTCTTTGCAGACTGTGGATAACCTCCATAAGATTCAAGCTCTACTTCTTCAGTTAAGCTTGCTAATACTTCTGCAAGATCAAACTCTGCATTAAGTTCACTTAAACATTCAGAGCAAGCATTTTCTTCTACACTTTCTTTTGGTCTTTCAAGTCCATCAGCAAAATATCCCTCTATAGAAAATCCTTTTACTTCTCCTTCTTTTACTGCTTTCCATACATCATCATTTAATACTTTCATTGATACCATCCAAGTTCCTTTTGGTAGGTCAAAACCATAAGCTGATGCTTTATCATTTTTAGGGTCTTCTATTAGCCAAGATTCTACAACTGACATATCAGATAATTCAAATGAATGTTCAAATGTAGAGTTCTGATGTTTACTTTTTATAAAGAATAATTCAGATGCTTTTCTAACTGTATCTTCAGAGAAGTATATATAATAATCATCTTCTTCTCCTTTTCTAAATATCTTCTTGTTAGGTATAAGTGCAGGACCCATAAGAATCCTTTGTTCTGCATCTACTTCTGCAAGCTTAATATCTTTATGTTCTTTTAGTGCAATAAAATCTTCTTCTATTGCAGGATTTTCAACGACAGAGATAGCTTCAATACCACTAATCTCATTTTCTTCGTCTATAATAAGTTCTATTATCTTTTCCATAATTAAATAACCCTACTAGGTCTATTTTGTTTTATTATCCAATAGATGCTCCTTCAATTGTACTACGTTCAAGTTCCTGTGCTGTTGATACATCAGATGCTACAACGAAAGCTTTTATTGGCTGTTGTTCGGCTTGTGATATTGTTTGAGCCAATTGACTTTCTTGTGTTGCACCTACTACATTAAATGCAGGAGCTTGTATTGGTGTTGATCGTAAAGCTGATGCAGCACCTCCACCTGACGATCCGCTTGATGGATTTTTAATCTCTTGTACTGCTTTAGATGCTTGTGCTATTGTTGAAGCTATTGATACACCTGCAGAAGCTGTGTTTATCCCAACAAATGGTTGTCCAGCTGTTATAGGAAAAGCAGCTACAGCCTTAGCATTAGCTATAGCTGTGTTAGATATTATTTGTGCTATAGCACCTGCTTTTTCTATAATTACTCCTGCTACAGCTAAATTTTTATTTTCTCCTGCAACATCTTGAAGTAATTTACCTACAGAAGAAACAGCTCTTCCTATTTCTCTAATACTTCTTTGTCTTGCTTCAGATTCTTTATCACCAACTTTAATTCTTTCATTGGCATAAAATTCTGTAATCTTAGTAAGATCTTCTTCATATCCTATTCTATTATCTAAGTCTTGATATAATAAATCAAGTTCTTTTATAGCATTATCTTCAGCTAAGTTAATTCTATCATCTGCACTCTGTATTTGAAATTGTTTTAAATATTCTGCTCTTTCATTAAACGCAATTTCTGCTGCATCTAAAAAAGGTATATTGCTAAAATCAACATCTTCAGGAATACCAAGAAAGTCTTCTAAAAACTTACCTTCATCAAAGTCTTCTTCTGGATCAGTAAAACCAGCAGTGGAAAAATCAAATGTATCTGGTTTTTTTAATAAATCATTAAAATCAATTAATAAATCTCTACGTTTTATTATAGCTGTATTTTGTTTATCATAAGCATCTAATAATTTATCAATTGACGCTAAGTCTGAAGCAGTTCTTGCACTTATATCACCTTCTTCCAATTCAACGTTAAGAATTTTTTGTAATCTTGTTTGCTCTTTAATAAGCTCTGCTTGTGTTAATTGATTACCAGCAGTTACTTTTGCGTTTTCATTAAATATTTCTTCTTGCTCTCTTAAGTTTAATTGTAAATTAACATAATCTGCTGTTAGTTTATTTATAGCTTCCTGATCTCCTAATTGAGCTTGAATTACTTCTGCAAATTTACTATCTGTAGCTGTTATTAAATCAGTAACTTCTTGTCTTTTTTCAAGAGTTGTATTTACACTGTCTAATAAATCTTTGTATCTTCTTAACTCTTTAGTTGATGTAATAATAGAAGCGTCAAAATTTTCAATAGATCGTGCAGCTTTTTCACCTTGCATAGATAATCTTTCAAGTGCTGCAATAACAATATTTGCTACAACTAAAAATCCTATTGGACCTGTGAAAGCTTTTCTTAAGGCTGAAAAAGCATTTTTAAGACCACCTGTAGTCCCTACTAAAGTAGTCATTAATGTAGTTAATTGAGATAAGTTATTTGCTACACCTCTAAATCCATAGTTAGCATCTTGAATACCTCTACTAAATTCAACAAGCGTTGCAGAAGCTAACCCTGTTTTATCTGTTTGTTGCTGTGTAACTAAAGTTAATTTTTTATACTCATCTTCTAATAATCGTATATCTTCAGTTTGCTTTCTAAATACATCGTTATTTGTAGTGTTGGCATTTCTTAACTTCTTTAACTGATTAATCTGTGCCTGCAATGCAGAAGCAGTTAATTTACTTTCTTTAGCATTTTCTCTAATACTTTTATTTAGAGCTTGAAAAGCTACAGCAGCATCTTTGGTCTCTACATTTAATTCTTTTATTATAAATGTACCGTCTTCAGTAATCTTTATATTATATACTAATTGTTTATTATCTGCCATACCATCTACGTTTAATTACTTCTTTTGCTTCTGTTATTGTCAAAGGAGCTTTATACTTTCCTTTAGCAATATCTATATAAGGATTAACTCCATAAAAATTATCTGTCTTTAATAGTTCTATTATTAATTTAATCATTATTCGTCTGTTTGGTCTGCTGTTATTAATGCAGTATCTACTGATATATCTGTTGCATCTACTGTTAGTGTTCCTGGTGTTGGTGTTGGAGTCGGTGCTACTGAACAAGTTGCATTGTATGTTAAGTTGTTTTCACCACCCATATATCCGTGATTATAACACTCGTAGCTAATAGCTCCAAAGTCACCATTTACTGTTACTGTTACATCACCAGAATAATATGTATATGTATTTCCGTCAAGACCTGTTTTAGATCCTGCATTAACTGCACCTGTATAACTGATTAACGATTCTTTTCCGTTATTGTGGAAAGCTATTGGATGAGCTGAAGGAACATTACTAAATGTGTAAGTACCTGCAGCTAATTGATAAATACCATATCTGTTACTAAATATATATAAATATCCTCCTGTTATGACTTCTACTCTTACTTCAAATAACGAAGGTAAACATAAATAACTAACAGCTGCATATGTTGAAATAAGTTCTAAATCAGCTTTACCTGTTACTATATCTAAATTTATTTTATTTATATTATATTTTTCTCCTGAAACAACAACAGTATCCGCAAGAGAAAAGTTACTTATAAAAGCATTAGTTAAAACTGCTTTAAGCTTAGTTAACCTATTAAATTTATTAAATACAGAAAGAATATAGTTTCTATAGTATTGTGAATATAAATTATCCTCATAACTTTCAGAGCCATCTACATTTGCATTATATTCATTCTTTTCTGCTCCAAAGTGATTTGTTTGTGATGTTTGTGTGTCAACAGCATTACTTGGTATAAAATAAGAAGTAGCTGTTGTGTTGGCAGCTCTATCATTATATACATAAGGTATTTCATCTCCTGTAATAAGTATAGGATAAAATAACACTGGTTTACCAATATATGGATTATATTTTTCTTGTGTTCCTGCTGTTGAATCTTCATTAGATTTAGTCACACTAAAACCGACTTGTACATCTGAAAAATCTCCTGTATTGTCATCTTTCAGTCTTTCAAACTTCATATGACCAAAAAATGGTTTTATTACATATTCGCTTTCATATCTACTATTACCTTTTATATCCACAAATTCACCACCCCAAGTTATATTATTTGCTTCTTTGTGTTGTTTTGCAAGTAAAGAATCTGTGTCCTCATATTCAAATGTAATTTTTGTATATGGTAGAGTTTTATTTACACTACTTGACTCTACATTAATATTTCTTGTTAAATCTGTTTCTACAAGTGAAGATGTATAAAAATCATCTAAAGTTTTAACAACAATTGTTTTTTGTGTAGGAGAATCATTTCTAACTTCTGCAACAAGATTAAACATTTTAAATATGCCTGATAGAAAATCAAGAACAGTTATATCTGGCAAATTCTCTCTTGTATAAAAAATACCTGTAGTATTAGTAGATAAATTTGATGCAGTTCTTACAATATCAGGCACATTTACACTTCCGTCAAAATAATCTCTATCTATTCTTGCAATTAATCTTAATTCAAAACCAGAGTCAAAATTTATAGTTGCACCAGATTCAGTTATAACCGTAAAAGTGTAAGTACCTTCATCCAAGTCCGTTTCTAAATAATCTGTAGTTCCTGTTTGTACTTCTTGTGTAAATTCTTTATAAGTAATACCATTTCTTTCTATTCTTACATCATATTTAGTTGTAGTGTCTGAACTAACAAGACTTAGTCTTGCAAGAACAGTATCTACTTTAGGACTATTAATAGTTATTTTTACTTTATCTGCAGTAGCTCCACTTCCTATTCCTGATGAATTTATAAATTGAGCAGTAAATCCTACTGCACTTGTCCCTGATACATAACTTGGTATTGTTCCTATATTGAACTTATCAATCAAGGTTGTTATTTTACCTTCTTCATCTTCACTATCTATCTTGCCTTCCTTTTGATGCAACCACATATAAAGATTATAATAATCTAAATTTATTGAGTTAAAGAAGTCAGTAGAAAAAGAAACTGTCTGATCTTCTTCAGACAATAATTTTTCTATTGCTTTTATTATTATATCTATTCTAATAGCTGGTTTTAATTGATCCCAGCTAACTCCGTTTCTTGATAAAGAACTATAACTTCCATCATAATATAAATTACCATCTGCTAAAGTTCCATAGTAAGCTGTGTCACTGTTATAATATAATCTATCTGTATGCGTAATAAGCGGAACAACTAAAGGCTGTGTGTGTGTAGTTCCAAACTCATCTGTAATATTTTTTGATGATGTTAGAAATTCATAAACACTATCAGTCCCTATTGGTTGATAATTTAGATAAAAGTTCTTTAGAAATGTTAAGTCAGATAATTTAGTATTATCTAATTTTTCTCTTAAGAATCTAAGATTACCATAAAAAGTAACCCTGTATGTTGAAGGATTATTATATTTAAGATCTACTCCTTCAAGCATTATATAGCCTTCTCTAAAGACTCTATTGTTTATCTCTATTCTTGCTTCTTGTGAAATTGACGCATCAAATCCTCCACTATCTACCACATCAACACCATATTTGTAATAATGTTTAAATATCTTGTTGTTATTATTTGAAGCAGGTAAAGTAAAGTTTTTACTAAAGTCTGTAAATATTTTACCAGGATCTTTTACATCTTTTATAGATGACTGTATTGTAATAGAACCATCTTGAAAAACATCTACTTCTTCATTATTTATAAAAAGCTGTACTTTTTGTTTCATTATCTAACTGTGTTGATAC
>JAAHTG010001899.1_pt1 | contig 12969 bp, 16 predicted proteins | sample 6116081 | NCBI WGS metagenome assembly JAAHTG01 (sample SAMN13939989, study PRJNA603662) | sponge metagenome | isolation source: marine sponge | host: Mycale hentscheli | place: New Zealand | collected 2005 | reverse complement strand
CAAGAACTAAAAGCAGATAACGATAGCTTAAAAGCTAGAATAGAAACGTTAGAAAATAATTAATATGGCAATAATATATTCATACCCTTTAAACACACCAAAAAGAGATGATTTACTTATAGGTACTATAACTTATGATGAAGATGCGGTAAATCCAGTTCACGGTAACCCAACGGTAAGTTTTACGGTAGGATCTTTGCTTGATTTAATTGCTAGCCAAGGTGCTGCGCAGAATTTACAACAAGTTACTAATATAGGTAACACAACAACTAATTCTATTGTTATATCTAACAGTTTAAAAGTTGCAGGTGAATATTATGATTCAAGTAATCAACCAGGAACAGCGGGTCAGCTATTAAGTTCTACAGCTACAGGAACACAATGGGTTAATGTTGCTGCTCAAGGCGTAACAAGTGTTGGTTTATCAATGCCAGCTGCATTTACAGTAGCTAATTCGCCTATAACTCAGTCTGGTATTTTAACAGTTACAGGTGCGGGTACAGCTGCTCAATATATAAATGGTTTAGGTAACTTAGCTAGTTTTACAGCATATGTTTTACCGGTTGCTACAACAGTAGCGCTTGGTGGTATAAAAATAGGTTACACAGAGGCTGGCAAAAATTATCCATTAAAATTAGATAATGAAAGAGCTTACGTAAATGTACCTTGGACAGATACAATTTACACACTACCTTTGGCTGCTGATGGAACAAGAGGTGGTGTACAAATAGGTTACGCGGAAAACGCAAAAAACTATCCAGTTGAGTTAGATAATGAAAAAATGTTTGTTAATGTTCCTTGGAGTGATACTGTACAGACAATAACAGGTACTGGAACAGACAACACTGATTCTGGTATATTGTTAAGTGATAGTGGTGGAACTGTTTTAATATTAGGTGATGGTAGTGTTACAGCTGCGCAAACAGGAAATACAATAACTTTAACTGGTACGGATACTGGTGTAACTGGTGTTACTTTAGCTACAGCGGATTCAACAGGTGCGCCTTTAGTTGAAAGCATAGCAAACAGAGAATTAACTCTAACATCAGCTAAATATATTGGTGGTGCTAATGTAGGTTATGTACCTGAAGGCGGAACTGGAACAACTTATTTAAAAGGTGACGGAACTTGGGCTGCAATACCTACTGGTTTACAATTTAAAGGTACTTGGGATGCTTCAGGTGGTGGTGGTGGAACTCCAGATTTAACACAAGCGGCTAACAAAGGTGATGGTTTTTTATGGATATGTGATGTTGCTGGAACCGCTTATCCAAACGGAGGAACTAACGAGCCTAGCACATGGAATTTAGGAGATTGGGCTGTTTATGATGGAACTGCTTGGACTAGAGTACCAGCTACAAACTCAGGTGTAACCAGTTTAACAACAACTGATGGTACTTTTATTGATTTAACACCTGATGCGGCTACAACTGGCGCTGTGACTGTTACAGCTGATTTAAGTGCTGCTGATGGAAATAATACTGGTACATCACAAAGATTCTTAACAAAAAACAATACTTGGGCGGTACCTGCTTATACAACGGATACTAATACAACTTACACTATTGATGTACCTTCAGCCACAACAAGTATTAACTTAAAAGGTAGTGACGGTACAGACGATGCTATTGTATTAACAGGTGGAACAAATGTTACATTATCTAGAACAGATGCTAGTACAATAGATATAGCCGCAACAAATACAACATATACAGCTGGAATAGGTTTAACGCTAAATGCAGAAGAGTTTGATGTTAATGTAAATTCAACAGCTGGTAATGCACCCGAAAGTTTATCTACAGATGCTAATAGAACTTATGCTGTGCAGTTAGATAATAATAGTAGTAATTTAGTTGTAAACGTGCCTTGGGCTGATACATCATATGATTGGGAGATAAAAGATAATCAAGCAACTCCTAGCACTGGTGATGTTATTAATGGTAAAACAGTTCAATTTGTAGGAGCAACAGGCGCTTTATCAACTGTATTAACTGATCCTAATAGTGATGGTAATTTTGTAATGACATTGACATCACCAGATACACAACCAGTTTTATATACTTTAGCTGGTGCAGCTGCAAGTGGAGTTGGTGTTACTGATTACGATTTAGTTTTATCAGCCGATGGAACAGCGCAAGATACCATGGTATTTAAACAAGGTTCTAATGTTACTTTTACAAGACAATCAAATTCTTTAACTATTACTGCAGCTAATGATAATGATCAATATGCTTTAGCTGGTGCAGCAAGTACAGCTGCTGGAGAATACAATTTAGTTTTATCTAATGACGGTGCCGATCAAGACACAATGGTATTCAAACAAGGATCTAACGTTACATTTACAAGAGCTGATGACTTGCTAACAATACAATCAAAATGGGATGCTAATACAAAAACAGTTGCTGGTTACGTAGCTGCTCCAGGTGACGTGGCTAATAAAGTTTGGAAAACAGATGCTAATGGTAATCCAGCTTGGAGAGTTGATGATACAGGTGACGAGATAACATATAGTATAGCAAGTGGTAATACTAAAATAATAACTTTAACAGGTAGTGATGGTTCTACTAGTACGGTTGCTTTAGCTGATGGTAGCGATATATCAGTAGCTGGGAATAATGGAACTATAACTATAACAAATGATTCACCTGACACAGGTATACCAGCTGTTATATCTGATGGTGCAGCTACTCCAAATTTGTCTTTTGCTAGCAATGTTACAGCGGCTATGGTTAGAACACAAATTGGTGCTGGAACTGGTGATGGTGTAGTTGAAAGCTTAACAACAACAGGATCTTCGGGCGCCGCAACACTTACTAATGCAGGTGTTTTAAATATCCCAACGCCTCCAACGTATACCTTAGATGCTGATCAATCGTCTCAAGGTAATGACTCTAATCCTAATATAACTCTTGATGCTAGCGCTGGAACTGATGATTCTGTGCAGTTATTCGGTGGTAATCTTATAACGGTAACTAGAGATGGTTCTAGTAAAATAGATATTGCTAGTACAGCCGCTCCAAACACTGTTTTTGTTGGCCCGTCGGGTGCTGGAAGTGCTCAAGGAGGTACAGCTGGTTTAGTGCCAGCTCCATCTCATACAACTTATAACGGTGAATATTTCTTAAAACAAGATGCAACTTGGGCTATTCCACCTGGACAAGGTATAATTAGTGAATCTGTTGCGGTTGCAAATGCAACGGTTAATAATACACCGTTGACAGCCACTATTAATTCAGCAACAAGAACTTTAGCTTTATCATCTAAAAAATATATGGGTGGAAATTTAGTTGGTTACGTGCCTAATGGTGGAACAAACTCTACCTATTTAAGAGGGGACGGATCCTGGGCAAGTATAGGCTCGCAATTTCAAGGAACTTGGAGTGCAGATGCTAATTTTGGAATCACACCATTTGGAACTCCATCTTTAGAAATACCATCCATTGGGCCAAATCCGTTTAGTAATGGAGATTTTTATATATGCAACGTTGCTGGTACCGCAACGCCTAACGGGTCAGGAACAACACCTAATAGTTGGGCTATAGGTGATACAGTTATTTGGGACGACGCTAATAGTGAGTGGGTTAAAGTACCTGCAACAACTTCTGGGGTTAATAGTGTAGATACAACTGATGGAACCTATATTAACTTAACGCCTAATTCAGCAAGTACAGGGTCAATAACTGTTACAGCGGATCTAAGTGCACAAGATGGTACATCTGATACTAACACAAGGTTTTTAAGTAAAGATAATACTTGGGATGTTCCTAGTTATACTACAAATACTAATACTACATATGATCTTTTAGCTGTACAAACAGGAGGTACAAATGTTAATCCAGCTTTAAGACTGGATCCAAGTAGCGGAAGTAATGATGATGTAACTTTAACCGCGGGAAATTGTATATCTATAACAAGAGTTAGTGATACTGAAATAGAGTTTGTTAATACATGCCCCGACACAGGTTTACCAGCTATAATAGTAGATGATGCGCAGGGAAATATGTCGTTTGGAAACACAAATGTAACAGCTGCGACTATTAGAACAAAAATTGGCGCTGGAACGATGAGTAATTTTACAGTATCAGCTGATACTAACACAGCAACAACTACTATAAGCAACGGTGATACTTTAAAAATATTAGGTGGAACAAATTGTGAAACTGTTTCAAACCCAGATGGAACAATTACTATAAATTCTACCGACACACAAGGTGTTTCTAAAATAGTTGCAGGAACAAACGTAACTATATCCCCAACTGGTGGAACTGGAAACGTTACTATCAACTCTTTAGATACACAAGAAAATACAACTTGGTATGTAAGAGACTCAAATGATGATGATAAAACAGTTAATAATTTAAAGTATTTAAAATTTGTTACAGCAACAGGTGCGTTAGATACAGATCTTACGGGTGCGGGTACTACTAGTAATCCTTATGTAATGACACTTACATCACCTGATACAAATACACAAGAAAACACAACTTGGACTGTAAGAGATTCAAACAATGATGATAAAACGGTTAATAATTTAAAGTATTTAAAGTTTGTTACAGCAACAGGCGCATTAGACACAGCGCTTACAGGTGCTGGTACCACGGGTGATCCTTATTTAATGACACTGACGTCACCTGATACAAATACAAACACAACATATACAGCGGGTAATGGTATTAATTTTAGTGGAAATCCAGCAACTCAAATAAATGCTGATATAAACTATATAAGCACTAGTGGTAGTAATAATTATTTAAAACTAGGAGCAGATGATAGAGGAACAACAGTTCCAACACAAGGTGAGATTGTTTATTTAGGCACAGGTAATGATGAAATTACTAGTAGGGCTTATGTTAGTGACCTACCTTTCACAAATAACACTGGAACAGTTACAGGAACTGGTACCTCTGGTGTTGTATCAAAATGGAACACAGCGGGTACTGGATTAATAGATAGTGGACTTTCTTTTCCACCATCTACAACGTATGCAAGTTTTGTATTAGGAGCATCGGGTACAACCACTGTTCAGTTTATTGGTAATGCTTCTCAAACAGGTGATTTTAGTATTAAAAATACTACAGGTGCAATAATACTACAACCAAACAACTCGTCTACTGCAAATAGAGTTGCTTCATTTTCAACTACAGATATTAGACTAAACGAAAGTACTATAGTTTCAGGTAGCTATCTTCAAATTGTAGACAACACCTCTACACCATTTGGTGATTTTTATGTAGGTAGTAAAATAACACCTTCAGATTCTTTAAACGGTTTTAGAATTAATTCAATTTCAAGTGGAACATATATTGACGTAAGAAACACAGGTGATCAAATTATCTATAGAGATTATACAAATGCTTCTGGTGCTATAAACAGTAGGTTTAAAATGGATATGTCTGCTGGAACTTTTACAGCTTCTGGAAATATAATAGCTTATGGATCGCCTTCAGACAAAAGATTAAAAGAAAACATTAAACCTATTAAATCAGCTTTAGATAAAGTAAGTAAACTGCAAGGTGTAACTTTTAATTGGAAAAAATCTGATAGTATATTAAATATAAAAGAAGATGTAGGCTTTATAGCTCAAGATGTACAAAAAGTTATTCCTGAACTTGTAAGAGAAGATAAAGACGGTATGCTTTCAATGAGACATCAAGGTATAACCCCTATATTGCTTGAAGCTATAAAAGAATTAAAAGCTGAAATAGAAGAACTTAAAAAACAAATAAAATAATGGCTGTACCAGATTCAGGAATATTAACAATGCTAGGTATAGCTCAAGAAAGAAAGTTTAGTACTTATGGTACTGGAACTATTTCAAATCCTATATTATACACTGATTTAATAAACGGAGGAGGTTTAAATAGTTTTCCAGCATTAAAAACATCTTGCAATACTACACCTACATATTCTTTAAGTAGTTGGTATGGTTATGATCAAGATTGTATTCCGCCAGAAAGTGGAGTTGCATCTATGAATGTTAATGGTAATTTTTTAAATAGAACTGGTTGGAGTGATGGTGTTGTTGGAAGTTCTACAGGTACTTCTATATCTAAAGCTTTAATAGGAGGCGCTCAAACTTCTGGAGCCGCAGTTGTAACTGGAGTTTATGGGTTAACAACCGCGAATGGAAATCTTAAATTTTCATTAAACAATGGTGATAATGGCACTACAAATATTCCTGATGATTGGAATACATTAAAGTTACAATGGGCAGATCCTGGAGGTGGAACAATAAGTGTAACATATACAAGAACAAACGCAAGTGTTTCAAAACAATTTGGTCAATATATAGCAAGAGATTGGGTGTGGACTTGGGTTGATTCAGGTAGCACTACTTCAGTTCCTTGGTCACCTAATACAGCATCAGTAACATGGACAATAAGTCAATAACAATAATAAATTAAAATAATAAAAAATGGCAATTAGTTACAAATGGACAATTAACCAAATGAATGCACATATCCAAGCTGAAGGTGAGGATAACGTGATATACACAGTACACTGGACTTATTCTGGAACAGAAGAGTCTGGAGGACAACAATATTATGCAAGTCAAATAGGCGCTCAAAGCTTTACTTATGTAGCTGGAGAACCTTTTACACCTTATGCAGACACTGAAGATTTTGAAAACGTAGTTATTGGATGGCTTGAAGATGCGTTAGATGTAGCTACAATGGCTGAAGCTATTGAAAATAATATTAAACTTCAAATCACACCAGTAAACGAAGATTTATACTTTACATGGCAAAACCCACCTATACCACCAGTTGAATAGTGTAAGTTTTGTAAAAAACAAGTGATAGTATAACTAAACCTATATCACTGTGGTAGTGATATAAACCAAAAATAATGTTTAACCCTTAAAACCAAAAAACGATGACTTATTTTTATTCGTTGACCTCTTCAATGGGTCAACCCAAAACACCACAAATTTCCGAAGAAACTATTAAAGCTTGGAAGCATTTAGCTGAAAAGAAAAACTGGAGAATAGTTCAGTTACCTAATGGTTATTTTCAAACCGAGTACAAAGACCCCAGCTGTGATTGTAACGAAGACGAATGTTGCGACAGATGGTTCGATGTAACTAGACGTGAAACTTTAGAATCAGCTGAGGCTGCTATCGACGGTAGTGTTGATCACTATCAAAAGAAAGTGGACTTTATTAAAGGACCTAAAGTCGTCAAAACATTCAAATAATACTAAATCAAATTAAATTAAATTAAATTATGTCAAATGCAATTGTAAAAAATCTGAACTTTGGTTCGGATGCTAAAAACAATGTGTTTGCTGGTATTACGAAACTTACACAAGCTGTTAGCTCCACATTAGGAGCTAGCGGTAAGTGTGTTATTTTAGAAGATACAGCAGGCAAACCAATTATTACCAAAGATGGTGTAACAGTAGCGGAATCAGTTATACTTTTAGATCCAGTAGAAAATATGGGTGCAACTTTACTAAAAGAAGCTGCAAGAAAAACTGTTAAAGAAGCTGGAGATGGAACTACAACAGCTACGGTATTAGCTCATTCAATATTAGAAGAAGCTTATAAACTAGAAAAAAAGTTTACATCAAGAGAAATAAAACAAGGTATTTTATCAACAACACAAAAAGTAATTGATCATTTAAAAGAAAACTCTATACCTGTCAAAGGTGATATGATAGATCAAGTTGCAACTATATCTACAAACAATGATCCAGAGCTTGGTAAAATTATAGCTGATGCGTTTAGATCTGTAGGTAAAAATGGAGTTGTTGTATTAGAACCAACAGAATTACCAGAAACTACATTTGAATTAGTTGATGGTGTTCCTTACAATAGAGGATTAAAGAATATACATTTTGTAACAAACAAAGAATCTAAAACTGCTGAACTAGATAAACCATTAGTGTTATTAGTTGAATCAGAAATAGAAAACATAAGGAAAATACAAAATGTTTTAGAACATGTTATTAAAAATAACAGATCTTTACTTATTATAGCTGATGTTAGCCAACAAGTGTTATCAGCTTTAGCTATGAACAAAGTTAAAGGTAATATAAAGGTAAACATAATTGACGCGCCTGTATATGGTATAAGCAAGAAAGAAACATTAGATGATCTTTCAATTTTAACAGGAGCAACAATTATAAATGAAGATTTAGGAGATGATATTGATTTAATAGGCCCAGAACATTTAGGTGAATGCTTAAAAAGTGTTACAGAACAAAATGAAACTGTGTTACATTTAGTTGAAACAACTGATGATGTTAAATCAATGATTAAAAAGCTAGAAGATGAACTTGTTGAATGTACAGATCCTGTATTAACAGTTAAGTTAGAAAAAAGACTAGCAAGACTATCAGCTAAAGTAGCTATTGTAAAAGTAGGTGCTAACTCTGAGGTTGAGCTACAAGAAAAGCAAGCTAGAGTAGAAGACGCAATATGCGCAACTAAAGCTGCTATAAAACAAGGTATAGTACCAGGTGGTGGTATAGCTTTATTAAATGCTGCTGACGAAATAGAAGTTAACACAGAGTCAGAACAAGCGTTGCTAGAAGCTATTAAAGCGCCTTTTAAGACCATTTTACATAATGCAGGTATTGAAGACTACAAAATGCCAACAAGCAAAGGAGATGGTTTAAATGTTGTTACAGGAAATATGGTAAATATGATTGAGTCAGGGATTATTGATCCTTTACTTGTAACTAAAAGTGCTTTAAATAATGCGGCTTCTGTAGCTACTACTATTTTATCAACTGATTGTGTAATCAATAACTTAAGAATAGGTGATGAAAGCAATAGGTAAAAACTTAGTGGTTAAAATATCAAAAGCCGGTATATCTAAAACTCAAGGTGGTTTACTGTTAGGTGAAAAACAAAGAGAAGATATAAGATATGCTGAAGGAACTGTAGTATCAGCAGGAGCTGATGCAGGTGGTTTAAAAGCAAATGATGTTATTTATTTTGATAAAAATAATTCACATCAAATAGAAGTTAAAGACGAAATCTATAATGTAGTTAAGCTAGATCATGTAGTTATTGTTTTATGAGAATAGAACCTAGTGACATAAGAGAGTTAAACCTTTTAAAACATTATAGAATTATTAGAAAGTGGGCTTGTAAAAATTACGAGCTAAATGATGCAGACTTAGAGTTATTAATATATTTCGATTGCATGGATCTTTTTACACGAGAAGATTTTAAAATCGGTACGTATTCTTATAGTTGGGACAATAGACGCTGGAACAGATTACTTAAAGAAGGTTGGATAACGGTTTGGAGAAAACATAATCGCACAACCCAAAAGTATAATATTTATAAAGTTTCCTTCAAGTGTAAACAACTAATAAGTCGTATGTACCGAATTATGCTAGGAACAGAGGATATACCTACAAGTCTACATCGTAATAAAATAATGAAAGGTAAAACTTATATGGATAAAGTAATGATTACATCCATTAACAACGTTAACAAAGATAAAAACCGATAATCATGGGAAAAAAAGAAAAAAAAGTAGAGGTAAAAGAATTATCTCCTATTGACAAAAAGATTGCTAAGTTAGAAGCTAAAATCAAAGTTTTAAAATCTAAAAAATAAAGATATGATTAATCCTAATAAATTTGCTAATCAAAAAATCCAAGAATTAGGTAAAAGTCTTTTTCAAGGAGAAGAAATGGCTCAGCAAATGGCTAATAAGCAATTGGACCAACCAGTTCCTCCTCCAGGTCCTTATGGTGACATAAATCCCATAATGAACAAAGAAAGTAGAGAAGCTAGAAGACAAGAGCGTAAATCTATTAGAGAAGCTAATAAAGGTTTGCGTCAAGCTAGAAGAGAAAGAGCTAAAGGTGTAAAAGAACAAGGTCAAGAAAATTATAGCTATGATGGTTATGAAAAAGGTAGGTATGATAAAAAAGGCGATGATATAGAATATGGTAAAACACCTAGATATTCTAAAAAAAATCCACCTTTAAAAAAAAACGATCCTAATAAAGGTAGACCTTATGTTGTAAATAAAGAAAAAACAGGAACTTCTAGAGATACTTTACATTTACCTAAAGACACTTATGTTTCAAAAAGTGGTTTAGCTGAAGATTCTGATATTGATAATGCAGCAAGAAAAGCAGCCGCTGAAGGTATATATAATTATATGGGAGGAAACAAAAACTTTAATTTTGAATATTTAGAAGGATCCGGTAAAGTAAAATATAAAAAATAATATCATGAGCAAAAAAGGACAATATGGTAGCGATGCAGTATGGGGTGGACCTCATACACCATCGAACTTAAAAAAAGGTAATCCAAGATATGGTATGGATCCGATGCAAGTTTTAAAAGCAGATCTTCCATATAAAGCAGGACCAATTAGCAGTATTGCTAAAAGATAGTAAAATTTCACTAAAATGAGTGATAGAATAAGTGAACACATCTCGCTTAAAGAAGGGATTAAATCTCACACAGCTACTAGGTTAAATATTGACAATACACCTAGAGAATTAGATTTAATTAACATGAAAACTATTGCAGAACAAGTGTTTGAACCTCTACGTAAATGGGTGGGTGGTCCAATCGCTATTAATAGTTTCTATCGCTCGCCCCAACTCAATTCTGCTATTGGCGGAAGTACAACCTCTCAACATTGTATTGGTTGTGCACTTGACCTAGATGATAACTATGGTCATAAAACTAATGCAGAGATGTATGAGTATATAAAAAATAATTTAGATTTTGATCAGATTATTTGGGAATTTGGCACAGATGAGAACCCTAATTGGGTGCATGTAAGTTATGTATCTGAAGATGCTAACAGAAGAAGATGTTTAAAAGCTTATAAAGAAAACGGTAAAACTAAATACAAAATAATATGAACTCACCTTTTTTTAAAAAAATGATGAAAAACCCATGCTGGAAAGGCTATGAGGCTTATGGTATGAAAACTAAAAACGGTAGAAAAGTACCTAATTGTGTTCCTAAGAAAAAGAAAAAGTAATGGCATTTAAATTACCAGGCAGTCCATTTGAAATGAGAAAAACCACTCAAGGTAAAGGTAGAACTTTTAGAAAAACAGAAGAGGGTGCTGGTATGACTAAAACAGGTGTTAAACAATATAGAAGAGAAAACCCTGGAAGTAAATTAAAAACTGCAGTAACTGGTAAAGTTAAACCAGGAAGCAAAGCTGCTAAAAGAAGAAAATCATTCTGCGCTAGATCAAAAGGCTGGACCGGTGAAAGAGGTAAAGCTGCTAGAAGAAGGTGGAAATGTTAAATAAAAAAAAATAAAAAAAAATGATTAGAAATTATTACACTGATTCTTATAAGTCTGGAATAGTTGTAACACCAAGTGATACATTATTATTAGACGGCAGAACAAAATCAACAACACCGCAAAGCTCGTGGAAACAATATAACTTATATGTTGGTAACTCACCAACTACATTACCTGTAACAACAACTAACAATAACAACGCTGTAAGTAACTCAGCTAATGTTGGTTTAAAATCACCTAACCCACAAATTAAGGTTGGTATGAGAGTAACAGGCGCTGGTTTACCAGCTGATGGTCTTTTAATAGCTAGCGTAACAGATGCTAGTAATTATGTGTTACAACAAGCTGACACTATAGCTGCTGATGCAACTCTTACATATAGTTATGATACAGAGGCTATTTTAAAAGTACACACTGTAAACGATGAAGTGGTAACATTTGTAAAACCTGCTCAAGGTTTTGTATTACCAGTTAGCGTTGTACAAGTTTATTCAACTGGTACAGGTGGTGGTGTAACAGATCTTATCGCATTAAGTTAAAATAATAAAAAATATAAAAAACAATATTATGCCAAACATTAGTAAAAAAGTAGCTTACGACGTAAAAGAAGCTAGCAATCAATCGCTTTCTAAAAGTGCAAGAAAGCATTACGCAGAAAATGCACAAGCAGGTTCTAAATCTGATTCAAAACACGGTTCTTGGATTTCTAAACATATGAGTTCATAGTCATGGGAAAATATAAACACGAAGGAAAAGGCCGAGACATTTCAGTAGGTGGTGGCCAAGAAAGAAAAGACTTGTTTAAGGATATGTCTGGTGGTTATAATGCTATGGGTGATTCAAACAGTCCAAATTATAAATATAACGGAAGTGCATTTAAACAAAGGTATAGTTCACCTATGGAAAAGTATGGACCTTTACATGGTAATGCTTTTGGTCATGCTATGCAAAAAGCTGGAGGTGATTATGAAAAAGCAAAATCTATGTTAGAGATGAAAGGATCACATTCACCTATGTATGGTTACTCAAGTGACGCACAAAGAAAAGCTGTTCACGCAAGTAAAGCTGATGGTGGTAAAGGTAATCCTAATCAAATGAAAGGATCGCCAATGTATAAAAGAAAGCATCAAGTTCATGGAGTAGATTCTAAAGCTTCTGAACCAAAAGGTAGCATGAAAGGTTTAAATAAAAAAATTGCTCCTAAAAGATCTCCTAGTGAGCCAAAGCAAACCGCTAGAATAGAAACAAGAATGAAAACCGTATATCCAGATACTCCATTAGAAAAATCTGGTTGCACAAGTGGTGGTAGCTCTAAATCACCTTATAGATTAATGGGTGATCCTAAAAAAAAACTAAAAGGTAAAATAAATAAACTTTCAGGAAAACATAAAAAACTTTATGATGCTTATGAGCAAGGTCAAAAAGTAGATATGGACAAGTTAGGTAGAGTAGAAGATAAACTTGAAAAAAAAGAAAAAAAATATAGTAAAAAATATGGATCAAGTCCATATAGTATGATGGATAATCCTACAGCTAAACCTAAATCTAAACCTAAATCTAAAGGCAAAATGCAAAAAGAAGGTAGATTAAAAGCTACTGTGACTAAAAAAATGCAAAAAAGAGGAATAGCTATTGGTGCAAGTGCTGCCGTTAGTGCGCCTAAAACTTCTTTTAAAAATAAATAACAACAATCAATAAACATTAACAACAAACAAAAATCAATT